>OGIK01002246.1_pt1 | contig 12789 bp, 7 predicted proteins | sample 1571781 | NCBI WGS metagenome assembly OGIK01 (sample SAMEA2581956, study PRJEB24529) | metagenome | biome: Human gut stool | place: China | collected 2011
CAAGGAGTACCACGTCGTACGCCCCATCCCGCAGACGCAGTTCGACGGTATGCCCGACTGGACAACCCTGGGACAAAACGAAGGATATTAAACACCTAACGCAGTAAAACGACCATGAAAACCATACTGAAAAAATTCGCGACCTTCCTCTGCGCGGCACTGGTATTGTGCGCATGCAGCGACGATGACTATTCCGAAGCGCACCAGTCACTCATGGCGCTGATCCGCCAGGCGGAATCGCTCGTCGAAGAGTCGACGGAAGGGATCGAAGAGGGCGACACGGCCCCCGGATCGAAGAAGGCATTGCAGGCCCGCATCGACCAAGCCTATTACATCATGAACAACACCTCGCGGGACGAAGGCTACCGGAACGCCTGCAAACAGCTCGAAGAAGCGATAAAAGCCTTCCGGGAGAACATCGTCAAGGCCGGAATCCCCTATTTCAACGCCGGGTCGAAGATGAACCTCGGGCCCGCAGGCGACTGGGATCTCACGGAAGAGCTGACGTGGGAGATGAAAATACGTTTCGACGAATTCGCGGCGGGCGACCAGAACGTCATCTCGTGCGAACAGGGCAAGGGTGCCATCATGATCCGCAACAACGGCGCGAACCTGCAGTTCTACGTCAACGACGGGAGCTGGAAGGGCGGCACCTGCTGCACGATCGAGCTGAACAAGTGGTACCACATCACAGCCACGTACAAGGCCAACGACAAGATGCACTTCTATCTGGACGGACGGCTGGTAAAGAGCTTCGCGTGCGGCAAGGCCATCGTGGAGCCGACCTGCAACCTGCAGCTGGGCACCGCCCCCTCCTACTCGAACCGCTACATGCGCGGCAACATCCAGCACGTTTCGATCTGGGCGGACGTCCGCACCGAGGCCGAGGCCGCAGCCGATGTGGCATGCGACTTCTCCGGGACTGAGGAAGGGCTGAAAGCCTACTGGCCGCTGACGCTCAACGTCGGCTCGGAGATCACCGACATGACCGGCAGGCATGTGGCAAAAATGACCGACGTAAAATGGACTGACCCCGAATAACCCAAAAATTCCGATATGAAAAGACACAAGCATTCCATCCTCGCCGTATTGGCGGCCCTGCTATGGGGCAGCCTGTCGGCAACACCCTACAGGCCCGTATGGGAAATCGGCCGCAAAGACGGTTCGGCCGCCGAGTTCGCGTTGTACGACGGCGCGTATTCCGACCTTCTGGGCCGGTTCCCCGGCGCGGCGGCCGCGTACGACGTAGGGCGCAGCACACCGGGAGAAATCCCCTACATCCTGCCCGGGCCCCAGGACGGCTGGGCCGGCAACGGCAACGGATCGCTGCTGATCCGCTTCGGAGCCGATGCGCAAGCCTCCCGGGCGGAGATGCGGCTGACACTCTACCTGGTCGAATCGCAGGCCTCGTCACCCCCGACGATCGAAATCTCCGCAGGCGGGTTCCGCACCTCGGTGCAGGCGCCTGCCGGGGACCACATCAACTACCCGGATACCAAACGCCCCTCGGCACGCGGCCTTGCGATCGAGGCCCTATTGCCGGCCGGGACATTCGGCGCCGGGGAAAACCTCCTCACGATCCGCAATGCCGGCGGCAGCTGGCTCGTCTGGGACGCCATCGTCCTCGAAGCCGACCGCAGCGTGAAATGCACACGCCCCGGCGACGGCATCGCGCTCATCAGAAGCCACTCGCAGCCGGGGCTGATTTACGGCCGCGCCGAAGGGGAGCTGCTGCACCCGGTGACGCTGACCCTCGTCAACTGGGGCAAGCCCCAGCGTGCCGGATGGAACTACGACGGCAAACCGGGCGGGACGGTCACACTGTCTCGCGGGATAAACACCGTCGAGGTCAACATTCCCGAAGGGTACGAAGGCCGCACGGTGGATTTCGAAGTGCATCCCAACCGCGGGAAAGCCCTGTCGGCAGCGGTGGAAATCGCCCCGGCGGACAAATACACCGTCTACCTGGTGCAGCACACGCACACGGACATCGGCTATACCAAACCGCAGACCGAAATACTCACCGAGCAGCTGCGCTATATCGACGACGCGCATATCGAAATCGAGGCCGAAGCCGGTCTTCCCGACTCCTATGTGGCGCAGCAGGCCGAGCGCCTGAAGCTCTACCGGGAGCTGGATTCGACCAAGGACGAGGAGGCGCTGCTGGCCTTCGGAGAGCGTCTGGTGGACCGTTTCGGCCCTCTGCCGCGTGAAACCGAAGAGCTGCTCAACGTGGTGCGCCTGCGCTGGGAGGCGATCCGGCTGGGTATGGAGCGCGTGAAGGTCAAAAACGGCTTGATGATCGTCCATTTCGTAGGCGACGACGATTCTCCTTACTACAAGAGCGATACGTTCATGGAGCTTTTGCGCAAAGTGACGCAGCGCCCCGACCGATTTGTTCTCAAGCAACACAATAATCGCCTGGCGATGACCGTTAGGGGGATTAAGGATGTCGCAGCGGGATACGAGGTGCTTAAATCTTTGTAGAAAGAGCTGGGGAGTATTTTTGATGTATGGACTTGCCCGAACGCGACCGATATGCCTCGTCTTTTTCCCGAAGTTCCTCCCTCGGGAGAGGGTCGGAGGACGGCATAACGCTCCGCAGGGTTGTGGGGTGCCGCCGAAATCGGTAAGAGAACGGTCGTGGTAACCGAAAAGTATATAACTGCTATAAAAACTGAATCCGGACGGTTGTGAACGATTCGTGCCGTAGTGAACTTGGAGAGCGGCCGTGCCGGACGGAAAGAACGAAGCAAAAAATTCAACGATGAACCTGACGATCGACATGGGTAACACGCGGGTCAAGTACGCTGTATTTGACGGCGGTACCGTCGTTTCCGACGGATGTTCGGAAGAGTTCGACGAAGCGGTGATAGATCGGATTCTTGCTGCTCATCCCGGTATTACGCAGGCTATTGTTGCGACTACGCGCGGTCCGGTCGATGACACCGTCGCGCTGGTGCGTCGCCGCATCGGGCGCTGTCTGCGGCTCTCACCGCAACTTCCTCTTCCCATTCGTAACGGTTACACTACGCCCGAAACTCTGGGTGAGGACCGTCTTGCGGCTGCCGTCGGCGCTGCGTCGCTCTACCCGGGCCGCAATCTGTTGATCGTGGATTTCGGGACGGCCATTACCATCGATCAGGTTTCTGCCGACGGGGTTTTCCGGGGCGGTAATATTTCTCCCGGCGTACAGATGCGCTTCCGGGCCTTGCACGATTATACGGCGGCGCTTCCCCTGTGTGAATCCTGTGAGGACCAGACGCTTTTGGGGCGTTCGACCGTCGAGGCGATCCGGCAGGGCGTGATGAACGGCATTGCCTTCGAAATCGAGGGGTATATCGCCCGGCTGTTTCCGGAAATCGATGCGTTGTCGATAATTTTTACCGGCGGGGATGCAAAATTCTTTGTTAAACGAATTAAAAATACGATATTTGCACATTGTGATTTGGTCTTTCTGGGGCTGAACCGAATTTTAGAGTATAATGCAAGTGAAGAAAGCCGCCGTTAAACTGTGCCTCGCGCTGGCCGTCATTGTACCGTGCATGTCATGGGGACAAACCAGCAGTATCAACGCTTTTTCACCGTATTCGATGTACGGTCTGGGTGAACTGCGGACCCCGGGAACGCTTCAGACACGTTCGATGGGCGGTGTCGGCGTCGGTATGCGTAATGCGGCTGCTGTCAATTTGCTCAATCCGGCGGCTTACAGTGCCGTGCGCCCCAAGTCGTTCCTTTTCGATTTCGGTCTTGAAGGGCAGTGCTTTTACAATTCCCAGAAATATTACGGGCAGACGCTCAATACAAGTTATTATACGGTCAATTTCCACGACATTGCGTTTCAGTTGCCGATTGCCAAGCATTTGGGGTTGGGCTTCAGCCTGACGCCTTACAGCAGCGTCGGTTACCGGATGAAACAGGAGGTGGACGACGATGAAATCTGGGGTAATATCGGCCGCGTGCAGTACCAGTGGGACGGCGACGGCGACGTGACGGAGGTGAAGCTCGGTCTGGGCTGGGAGATCTTCCGCGGATTCTCGATCGGAATAGCTGCCCAGTACTATTGGGGCGACATTCAGCGGATTTATAAAACCGCTATTTTGGAGAATATAACCGGAGGAGGTCTTATCGCAGACGCGACGGGAACCGAAACCTACAGCGTTTCCCGTTTTAAGGGACAGTTCGGCGTACAGTGGTCCCCGATCAGCAACCGTCGGCGTATTCTGACGATCGGTGCGACCTACGATATCGGCGGCGACTTGAATCCGAATGTGACGACGAAGGTGCAGACCGGCGATATTTTCAATACGGTCGCTATGGATATGGGAAATCGTCTGGGGCTCAAGCTGCCCCAGCAGGTTGCCGTAGGTATTTATTACAACACGCCTAAAATAGCTGTGGGGGCGGATTACGTCTATCAGGACTGGCGAAGCGGCAATTCTCGGTTGGTCGAGAAATCCGCAGCCGGTTTCGATGTGGCTTACCGGAACACGAATACGGTTAAACTCGGGGTCGAATACACCCCCAATAAAGCGGATGTACGCAGCGCATTGAAACGCTGGTCCTACCGGGCCGGAGTTCGTTATGGTACCTATAACCAGACTTTCGGCGGAGTGGATGTCAATGAATACGCCGTGACGCTGGGCGTCGGTATTCCCCTGACGGTGTTGGGCGGCATATTGGGTGCGTCGTCGGTCGATCTGGGTGTCGAAGTCGGCGGACGCGGCAGTTTCAAGGCGATCAACGAACAGGTGAGTCTGGTTAAACAGACCTATTGCAAATTTTCGCTGGGTGTGACATTGTTCGGTGATTATTGGTTCGTTCGTCCGAAATACGATTAAACCACACATAAAAAATAAATTATAAAGAAGAATATGAATCGCATGAAAATTTTGCTGTCGGCAGTATTGGTGTTCGCTGCGACAGCTTCGATCGCCCAGGATTTCAGTGACCCTCGGTACGCTCCGTGGGGAGATACGCCCGAACAGCGTAAGCAAAACATTCTGACGAGCAACCTGCTGAAGGAAGCTGTCGATACCCGCGATTACGACGCAGCCGCTGTTTATTTCCGTACGCTTGCACAGGAGGCTCCTTCGGCTTTCGAAGCGACCTTTATTCGGGGGGCACAGGTTTATTCGAACAAGGTGCAACGCGCACAAGACCTGAATGAGAAAAAAGCTCTGCTCGATTCGCTGATGATGATTTACGACCTGCGTGTACAGTATTTTCCTTCCAGTCCCAATTACGGTACGGCTTATGTCCTTGACCGTAAAGCTCGTGAATACCTGACTTTCAATCCTTCCGACCGGGAAGGCGTGCGCAAGTTGTATAAGGAGGCGATCGAAGCCGGTTTGCAGAGCGGTTATGCTGCGCTGCCGGATGTCGCATTGGTATATTTCAGCAATTTGTGCGATGATTATAAGATGGGCGAGGTCTATCCGGATGCCGTTTTGGATGAGTACGCTCGTCTGGCCCCGATTTTCGAGAGTGATGCTCCTGGAGTAAAGGAGGCGAAAACACAGTTCGATACTTGTTTTGCGGGTAGCGGTGCTGCCGATTGCGAGAACCTGGAGAAGATGTTCCGTCCGCGTATCGAAGCGGCTCCGGAGGATATGGAGTTGCTCAAGCAGACGGTTTCGCTGATGTCCCGTTCGCAGTGCAGTTCCGAATTTTTCCTTCAGATCGCCGAAAAATATTATGCGATGGAACCTTCTGCCCAGACGGCCATGATGCTGGCTCAAGGATTTCAAGAGCGGGGCGACTTCGCCAAATCGACTACTTACCTGCGTGAGGCGATTGCTGCCGAACAAGACGCCGTTCAGAAAGAATTGCTTCTGGTGCGTTTGAGTATGACCGAACTGGCAGCCAAGAATCCTACGGCGGCTGCAGTTGCGGCTAATGAGGCCAAGGCGCTGAATCCCAATAACGGTATGGCTTATTTCGCCCTGGCGCAGGCTTATGCGGCTTCGGCTGCATCTTGCTCCGGACTGGAGGGTCAGGCTATTTTCTGGGTCGCTTACGATACGATGACGCAGGCAGCCAACCTGCTTGCCAACGACGCCGATGCCGGCAATTTCGCTCAGACGGCGCGTGATGCGGCAGCAAACTACCGTCGCGGATTCCCGACTGCCGAGGAATGCTTCTTCAACGAATTGATGGAGGGTGCACGTTATACGATTACCTGCGGTCCGGCCCGCGGTATCGTGACGACCGTACGCCCCCGGTAGCGACATAGTTTGTACGAACGATGCTCCGAAGCATTCAACGATATGCACAGGTAGCACTTCTCATCGCGGGAAGTGCTATCTTGCTATATTCGTGCGACAAGGAGTCGGTGGCCGAAGAGCCTAACGATGAGGCTTTGATGACCGAGTACAGCGAGCATTTGACGATGACCAATACGGAGAACGGCCGGAAATCCTATGTTTTTACGGCTCCTTTGGTGGAAGGTTACTCTTTGGCAAAAGAGCCTTATCAGGAATTTCGCAAGGGCGTGGATATCGTGACATATCAGAAGGACAGTACCGGAGCGGTCGATGCTACGCTAACGGCTAACTATGCGATTCATTACGGGAATCGGAAATTATGGGAAGCCAAAGGAAATGTCGTAGTGAAAAAATCCAACGGACAGGAGCTCCACACCCAGCAGTTGTTCTGGAACGAGAAAACGCGCCGGATCTGGTCTAACGTCGATTCCAAGATCGTGGAAGAGAGCGGAAATTCCTACATCGTCGAAGGATTCGAGTCGGACGATCAGTTGAAAGACTGGAAATTTCGCCGAATCAAAGGGCGTATGTGGGTCAATATCGAGCCGACACGGGACGCGGATTCTACGTCGGTGAAACCCGTTGCGGACAATGTTTCCGCTGCGAAGGAGGCAGTTTCCGAACAGCCTGTCAAACCGGCCCGGCCGATACGGGGGAACGACCGGAAAATTCAACTGACTCCCGTAGAAAGTAACGATCGTTCCTTATGATAACTTCGGTGTTTATAATTCTGCTGATGTTGTTGCTTTCGGCTTTTTTTTCGGGGATGGAGATCGCTTTTACGAGCAAGAACCGCCTGAAACTGGAGATCGACCGGAAGCAGAGTCGGCTGTTCAATTTCATCGCCGACATTTTTGCCCGTCACCCCGGGCAGTACATCACGACGATCCTGGTCGGGAATAATATCGCCCTGGTTATCTATTCGCTCTATATGTCGCTGTTGTTGCGCTCGCTCGCGGCGGCAGTGGGTTGGACGGAGATCGCTCGCGGCGGGTCCGTCGTTCTGGAAACGGCGGTTTCGACAATCATCATCATCTTCGTCGCCGAATTTCTCCCGAAATCCGTTTTCCGGAACAGCCCGAATTTTTATTACCGCCTGTTTGCTCCTGCGATCTATTTCTTTTATCTGCTGCTTTTTCCGATCGCCAAGCTGACGACCTGGATTTCCCAGGGGATTTTGTGGCTGATGGGGCGTAAGCCGAAGGTTGCGATGATGGAGCCCATTTTCGACCGGACCGATCTGGCCAGCTTGTTCGAATCGGGGAAGCCGGAGGCGCAGCATGAACCGGATAATGAGATCAAACTCTTTCAGAATGCCCTGGATTTTGCCGATTTGCGCGTGAGGGATTGCATGGTTCCCCGTATCGATATGGAGGCGGTCGATATCGATGATACCTCGATCAAAGCGCTTACGGCGCGTTTTGTCGAGAGTAAGTATTCCCGTATTTTCGTCTGGAAAGAGAGTGTCGATAATATCGTCGGCTATGTCAATTCGAAGTCGCTGTTCCGGCATCCGACGTCGATCGATGAGGTGCTGATGGAGGTGCAATACGTCCCGGAGACGATGCCGTTGCAAGCACTCATGCAGCGGCTCATCCGTCATAAGAGCAATATTGCGGTCGTGATCGACGAGTTCGGCGGTACGGCCGGTATTATCTCTTTGGAGGATGTTCTGGAGCAGATTTTCGGCGAAATCGAAGACGAGCACGATGTGCCCGACCTTACGGAGAAACAGGTCGGCGATTCGGAATTTGTCCTTTCGTGCCGATTGGAAGTGGAATATCTCAATGAAAAATACGGGCTTGCCATACCCGAGAGTGACGAGTACGAAACGCTGGCCGGGTATATCATTTTCCGGTATGAAGGGCTGCCGGCGGCCGGAGAAACCGTGCGTTTCGAGCATCTTGAGATCAAGATTCTGCGCAGGACCCGTTCCCGGTTGGAGTTGGCGCGCGTGAAACGGTTGTAGTTTACGGGATATTTTCGACCGGTGAGGGGCAAGTGCGTTTTTTCGATATGCCGGATGCGGAAAATGACGAAAGAATTTGGTCGTTTATCATGGTTTTCAGAATATATTTATTATCTTTGAACACTCATTTTGAAACAATAAATTAAAATAGTTTATATGGCAAGTTTAAACACGTTACGGACCAGATTCGGTGTGGTTTTGTCGATTATCATCGCGTTTGCACTGCTGGCATTCATTCTCTCGCTTAAAACGGATATGGGACTTTCGGGTAACGACCCCAAGGTCGGTGTGATCGACGGTTCGAAGATCAGATATTCGGAATATATTGAGGTATACAACAACCTGAAAGACCAGAGCAACATCTCCGAAAGTAATGAAGAGCAGATGGATCAGTTGGCTGAAATGGCTTGGCAGACTCTGATTGCCAACCACGTGTACTTGCCCGGTTTCGAGAAGATGGGAATCTCGGTGACCGATGCCGAGCGTGAGGGACTTATCAGCGGCGAGTATTATTCCGGGACGATGGCTGCGGCTTTCACCGACCCCCGTACAGGACAGTACAGTGTGGAGGGTGTGAGTGATTTTATCGCCCAGGCAACCGGAAATCCCCAGATGCAATATATGTGGGGGGCTTTGGTCGGACAGGCTATGCGGGAGCGCGAAATCAATAAGTATAACGGCTTGGTCAAAGGCGGTGTATATGTCAATCGGCTGGAAGCGGAAGAAGGCGTCGATGCGCAGAATAAGACTTTCAGCGGTTCTTGGGTCGGCAAGCGTTATCACGATATGCCTGATTCTCTGTTCTCGGTTTCCGATTCCGAAATCAAGGCTTATTACAATAGCCATAAGGCCCGTTATGAGCAGAAACCTTCGCGCACGCTCTCTTATGTGGTGTTCGAAGTGGCTCCGAGTGCAGAGGATATGGCGACTTTGGAGAAGACCGTTCGGGAAGTCGGCGATGAATTTGCCGCGTCGGACGATCCGAAAGCATTTGCCAAGAATAACCGTTTCGGTAAAATTACAGACAATTATCGGTCGGTTGCCCAGCTTCTGGACGATGAGGCCGAAGCGCTGGCCAACGGCAAGCAGTATGGTCCCGTCCTGAAGAACGATACCTGGACGATGACCCGTGTCGTTGAAACTTTGAACGCTCCGGATTCCGTGGGCGTCCGCCATATTGTACTCACCTACGACCAACGCGACCTGGCCGACAGTCTGATGACGGCTTTGCGGCAAGGTGCGGATTTCGCACAGGCGGCTCGTACCCATTCGCTCTATATGCAGGATGCCGGAAATGGAGGCGATGCGGGCGTGATGCCTTTCTCTGCATTCCCGGACGAGCTTTCGGGACTTCTTTCGACGGCTAAGCAGGGGGATATTCTCCGTGTCGAAGTGGGTGACGTTATTCAGATTTTACAGGTTTATCGTCTGGACAAACCTTCGAAGCACATGCGCCTTGCGACGATCACTTATCCTGTTGAGGCTTCGTCGGCGACCCGTCGCAATGTGCATAGTCAGGCAAGTCTTTTCTCTGTCGAGGGCAAGGGTTCTGTCGATGCGTTCAACGAGGCAGCGAATAAGGGAAACCTCACTCCTCGTGAAGCGAAACTCACGCAGGGTGACCGTCTGCTGCAGGGACTGGCTGATTCGCGTGAATTGGTGCGCTGGGCATACGATGCCAAGGTGGGCGCGATTTCCGAGATTTTCCCTGTGGGTGATGACTATGTGGTCGCAGTGGTAACTGAGATCGACAATGAGGATTATACGCCGATCGAGAAAGTAGCGAACAATATTCGCCAGACGCTTATAACCGATAAGAAGTTTGAAAAGATCGTCAGCGAAATGAAGGGTTCGACTATCGAAGAGGTCGCCCAAAACCTTGGTACCGAAGTCGTTCCTTTCGAAGATGTCCGTTACGGATCGTTCTTTATCCGTAACATGGGTGTCGAGCCTCGTGTGATCGGAGCGATTACCGCAACGGAGCAGACGAATACGCTGTCCGAGCCGGTCAAGGGAAATGTAGGTGCTTATGTTTTCGTGGTGACGGATATTCAGGAGGCGGAAACTCCGCAGAGTATCGAAGCTGAAAAGGTACGTGCCGAGGCGTCGTCGCAGGGGATGATTCAGCGTCGTCTGTTCGATTTCTTGGAGCAGATGTCGAATGTGGAGGACTTGCGCGGCAAGTATTTTTAACCGTTACCGGTAGATTTTTTCCGGAATAGTTCCGGCCGAAAAAGAGGGATGTAGCTTATACATTCCTCTTTTTTATTGTCGTTATTGCGATGGCATAGGGGGATGACTTCTCTTCTTAAAAGCGATAAGAGCCGGTTTCCTGAATTCTCTTCTGTGAGGTGCTCGGAGTGGTAGTCCGGCCAATCCGCCATTCTCTTTTTCCGCATCTTCGAAATGTCCGTGATTTTATCGTATATTCCGGAAGTCTTTGGGGCTGGGGGAGGAGAACGACGGTCTCGGCAGTCGAGTTTCTTTCCGGATAGGTGTTTGCGGTATGAAATCGGCTGTTTTCGAGAGTCGGGGAGGGAGGATATTCGCTGTCTGTCTAACGGGAAATATGGCCTACAAACATAATTTGTAGGGTTTGTGGAAATGGCACTGTGACAGCATGTATTCGGTCGTTGTTTGAGATCCGCCGCTGTATTTGCGCGGACTCTGGAGGTGAGGCCGGCGATGGAATTATGAAGGTCGATGGCAAAGTTCTTTTTCGGTCGGCCGGTTCGCTTACCCCATTAAAAAGCCCCGCATCTTTTGATGCGGGGCTTTGATAATAACAGAGGAGTGATCCGGATTATTTCTGCTCGTCGAGCAGGATCTCCATGATCTTGATCGCTGCGGTCGCAATCGGGGTACCGGGGCCGAAGATGGCGGCGGCACCGTCACGATACAGCTCATCGTAATCCTGTGCCGGGATCACACCGCCGACGATGACGATGATATCCTCGCGGCCCAGTTTCTTGAGTTCGGCGATGATCTGCGGAACGAGCGTCAGGTGGCCGGCGGCCAGCGACGATACGCCCACTACGTGAACATCGTTCTCGACAGCCTGTTTGGCTGCCTCCTCGGGAGTCTGGAACAACGGACCCATATCGACATCGAAGCCGATGTCGGCGTAACCGGTCGCAACGACTTTGGCGCCACGATCGTGTCCGTCCTGACCGAGCTTGGCAATCATGATGCGCGGCTGGCGGCCCTCCTTCTTCGCGAATTTGGCAACCAGCTCCTTCGCGTGTTCGAATGCGGGATCTGATTTCACTTCTGAACTATATACACCTGAAATGGAACGAATAACTGCTTTGTAACGTCCTACGACCACCTCGCAGGCATCCGAAATTTCGCCCAGCGAAGCGCGTACCTTGGCGGCCTCGATAGCGAGTTCCAGCAGGTTGCCCTTGCCGGTCTTGACGCATTCGGTGATGGCCTCGAGCGCCTTCTTCACGGCTGCTTCGTCGCGGTTCGCACGCAACTCCTTCAGACGCTTGATCTGGCTCTCGCGTACGGCCGTGTTGTCCACAGCCAGAATATCGATCGGAGCTTCGTGATCCAGGCGGTATTCGTTGACGCCGATGATCTTCTCGATGCCCGAGTCGATGCGGGCCTGCTTGCGGGCTGCCGCCTCCTCGATACGCATCTTCGGAATACCGGTTTCGATGGCCTTGGCCATGCCGCCCAGCTTCTCGACCTCCTCGATACGCTCCCAAGCTTTGTGGGCGATCTCGTTGGTGAGGGTTTCGATGTAATAGGAACCTGCCCAGGGATCCACTTCGCGGCAGACGTTGGTTTCCTCCTGAATGTAGATCTGGGTGTTACGGGCGATACGTGCCGAGAAGTCCGTCGGCAAGGCGATCGCCTCGTCCAGTGCGTTGGTGTGCAGCGACTGGGTGTGGCCCAGAGCGGCGCCCATCGCCTCGATAGCCGTACGGGCTACGTTGTTGAACGGATCCTGCTCGGTGAGCGACCAGCCCGAGGTCTGGCTATGCGTACGCAGGGCCAACGATTTCGGGTTCTTGGGGTTGAATTTTTTGACGATCTTCGCCCAGAGCATACGTGCCGCACGCATTTTGGCGATCTCCATGAAGTGATTCATACCGATCGCCCAGAAGAACGACAGACGGGGTGCGAAAGCATCCACCGACATACCGGCTGCAACGCCCGCACGCAAGTACTCCAGACCGTCGGCCAGCGTGTAGGCCAACTCGATGTCGGCCGTGGCGCCTGCCTCCTGCATGTGGTAGCCGGAGATCGAAATCGAGTTGAACTTCGGCATGTTCTTCGAAGTGTATTCGAAGATATCGGCGATGATCTTCATCGAGAATTTCGGCGGATAAATATAGGTGTTGCGCACCATGAACTCCTTGAGGATGTCGTTCTGGATCGTACCCGACAGTTGATCGAGGGTGCATCCCTGCTCCAGACCGGTCACGATGTAGAACGCCAGGATCGGCAGCACGGCGCCGTTCATGGTCATCGACACCGACATCCGATCCAGCGGAATGCCGTTGAAGAGCACCTTCATGTCCTCCACCGAGCAGATCGACACGC
>OGIK01002253.1_pt1 | contig 12723 bp, 10 predicted proteins | sample 1571781 | NCBI WGS metagenome assembly OGIK01 (sample SAMEA2581956, study PRJEB24529) | metagenome | biome: Human gut stool | place: China | collected 2011
TTTCTGGTTGTTATTTTTATTTTTGTATAGATATTAAATCTAAATTATATATTTACTTTTTCTCAGAGGCAATCACAACTTCTGCAAATATTCATTTATCTATTCTTCCACAAGATCCTTTTTTAATGCTTCCAGTTTTTCCTCTGCATCCTGCAAAGAGGTGCCTTTGACTCCATAGTAGAATTTGATCTTAGGCTCTGTTCCGGACGGGCGCACACAGCACCATGCATTGTCAGAAAGTTCATAATATAAAACATTGGAAGCCGGAAGTCCTGTTTTTGTCACTTCCCCGGTCTTTAAATCTTTTCTTGTATCCTCTTTGTAATCGCGGACTGCAAGCACTTCAAATCCACCGAGTGTTTTCTTTGGATTGTTCCGCATATCACTCATCATCTGCTGAATCTGGGCGGCTCCGTCGATTCCTTTTAAGGTCATCGTGGAAAGTCCCTCTCTGTAGTAACCGTATTTCTCATATAGGTCGATCATGGCATCCCACAATGTTTTTCCATGTTTTTTGCACCAGGAAGCCACCTCGCACAACATCATGACTGCCACGCAGGCATCCTTATCCCTTGCATATGTTCCGGCTAAGCATCCATAACTCTCCTCCAGACCGAATACATAGTTGTGGGAGTGGTTCTGTTCAAACCATTTGATCTGCTCTCCGATATACTTAAATCCGGTCAGTACCTCGATCAGTGCCACGCCGTAGGAAGCTGCCATCGCTTTTGCCATGTCCGTTGTAACGATAGTCTCTACAAGTGCAGGATTCTCCGGCATCGTTCCGGTTGCTGTTTTCTCTCTTAAAATATATTCTGCGATGAGCATTCCGGACATATTTCCAGTGAAAGTCACATACTCTCCGGTCTTAGTATCTTTGCAGTATACGCCAAGGCGGTCTGCGTCCGGATCTGTCGCAAGCACGATGTCTGCATCCACTTCTTTTGCAAGTTTTAAGGCAAGCCCAAATGCCTTTGGAGATTCCGGGTTTGGATATGCTACGGTCGGGAAGTTTCCGTCCGGAAGCTCCTGCTCTTTTACAACATAGACATTTTCAAATCCAAGTTCTTTTAACACACGGCGCACCGGGAGATTTCCGGTTCCATGTAATGGTGTGTATACAATCTTGATGTCTTTTGCCATCTCTTTGATGATTTCCGGATGGATGGACTGTTTTTTCAGTTCTTCCATGTAACGGTCATCGATTTCTTTTCCGATTGTCACAAAAAGTCCGGCTTTCACGGCATCCTCTTTTGTCATGGTCTTAACCTGTGTAAAAGAAGTTACTTTTGCAACTTCTGCAAGGATATTTTTATCATGAGGCGGTGTGATCTGTGCACCATCCTCCCAGTAAACTTTGTATCCATTGTATTCTCTTGGGTTATGGCTTGCTGTGATCACGATTCCTGAAACACAGCCAAGTTCACGGACTGCAAATGAAAGCTCCGGTGTCGGGCGAAGGCTGTCAAACACATAAGCCCTGATTCCGTTTGCATTCAGGCAGAGTGCTGCCTCCTCCGCAAATTCCGGTGACATGATTCTGGAATCGTGTGCGATGGCAACTCCTTTTTCCTGTCCGTTCTGGGAAATGATATAGTTTGCAAGTCCCTGTGTCGCCTGTCTTACTGTATAAATGTTCATGCGGTTCGTTCCTGCCCCGATCACACCGCGGAGTCCGCCGGTTCCAAACTCAAGCTGACGGTAGAAACGATCCTCGATCTCTGCCTCATTATTCTTGATCGCTTCTAATTCTGCTCTTGTTTCCTCTGAAAAATATGGGTTTGTACACCATTCTCTGTAGGTTTCCATGTAACTCATCGTAATTTTCTCCTATCTTCTTCCTGCTATTTTTTGAAAGATTTTACTTTCCTCTCAAAAGATTATTGAAATAATAACCTTATTTTAAGTAAATGTAAACTTATTTTAGCTTATTTGTTTTATTTTTAGTTTATAATAATTTATCATCTTATTACCTGCTCTTTGTAAGCTGTGAAAAATGTTCTTTGACCACCTGTTCCGCCGGCTTTTGATATATCTCGTAATCCCCCATCAATAGCGCCTGTTCTCTGGTCGGAAGCTTTGGATTCCATGACCAGAATGCCATTCCTTTAAGCCAGTCGCGCTTCTCACAAGCCTCAAACATTGCTTCATACCAGTCACGCTGTCCCTGAAGATCTACATCACCGCGCACTTCCCAGTTATTTGGCACCAGATTGGAATCTTTCACTGACATACATCCAGCCTCCGCAAAAAAGAACGGCTTCTGATATTTTTTCACAACACGCTCAATCCGGTCTAACTGATTTTCCCAGTCATGTATCGGATAATAGCCACTCGATGAAATGACATCCACCGCATCCCACCACGTCACATGTTCTTCCTGATATTTATCTGTATTGTAAGACACAAGACCATGATAGACCTCTTTTATATCCGAGATCAGCTTACGCCACTCTTTTTCCCGGTGTTCCGTCATGACCATCTCACATCCTGCAATAAATATTTCGCATCCTGTTTTCTCTGCTATTTTTGCATAGTGCAGCTGAAACGCAGTGTAAGATGGAAACCAGTTGCTCCACTTTGCCTCGCACACCACATCATAGTCAAAGAAACTGATAAATGCCCTCCATGTTCCATCTGCGCAGTTTGCAGTCGGTTTCAATGCCACACGGAGTCCCAGTTCTTTTGCATAAGCGATCATCTCCACAAGTTCCTCATCTGTCATTGTCGCCTCTGATGTATAGCAGATCTCTTCTGAATGGGCATTTTTCTGCACTCCATTTGGTGCAAATATTACAAAGTCTGCTCCGGTCCTCTCCTGCATCTGTTTTAAGCTTTCTTTTGCCGATGCACTGTTTAAAACGCCTGCGCCGCAAAAAGGCGCAAAGGTAAATCCACAAATATATTCCATTGTATTTTCTCCTCACGATACTATTAAAATCACTTCACACCATTCGTCATCATAACGGCAAAGAAACCATTCAGATTTGAATAGACAAAACACAGCACGATCATTCCAATGACCGATACCGCCATTCCGATTCCTGATAAAATCATACCTGCCAGTGCCATTCCGTTTTTCTCCGGCTGCACCTTTCTCGAAAGTCTGCCACCGATCAGTCCAGCGATTCCAATGCCAAGACCATATCCCATAAAGCCAGTCAAAATGGATATCATTCCAAGTGCAAGCGACAGCGCAGCGTTTCTGTCCGCCTCCTCATACGTCTCAAACACCACGATATGGTTTGCTTCCTGTTCTAATTCCAGTAATTTTCTCGGACGGAGCAGAACAATACTTGGAATCAGCAAAACCGGAACCGCGATCAGATTAACCGCAGACATCTGGTTGATCTGTTCCACTGTCGTTCCAATGCCAAATATGCCGCTTCCCATGAGACTTGCAAAATCCACTAATGCATGAAACATGATCACAAGCCAGATATTTCCCGACCGTACATAAACGGCGGCAAAGATCACACCTAAAAATGCTCCGTTGATTGCCTGAATCATCGCGCTTGTCACAGTTACTCCCTGTGAAATATTGGTCAGATGAACCGCGCCAAACAGCACACCATTTAAAATGACTGCCCATAAAATCCCACGTTTTGTTTTTGAAAAACGCTCTAAAAACAGATTCAGGATCACTCCGCGGAAAATCAGTTCTTCCGTCCAGCCAATTAAGAACATGGTTGCAATAAAGAACAGGATTTCCAGCGCAGATACCACTTTTGCATCCGGTGTCATCATCTGCACATAAAGCTGTGCCGCCAGCTCCAGACAGCAATAACCTGTCAGGAATCCACCGATATAAAGTCCGTGGATAAATCCTTTTCCTTTTTCACCAAGCACCCTGACATATCCGAACAGACATAAAAACAAAAATGCAACAACTCCAGCCACAAACTCTGCAATCATACTGTTTCCATACCCCGGAAGTGAAACTGTCCTGCCAAGAAAAAAGGCTGCCACATCCATACTTCCCAGAAAAATCGCTACGATCAGTACCGCAACGAGTATCGTAACCACCTTCGGCATTCTCATAAGTTTCTTTTTCATGTTCTTCTCCCCTTTAATTAATCTTTCCATCAGCACCGATCGTAATGCCATCTGAAATCTGTGTCATATATTGATACAGCGCAGATGCACTATTTGTATCCATCAGTTTTGTCGTGCCCCCTGCCGCATAGACCGGAAGCAGTTCATAAGATACAGTATCGTCTGCTTCCACCTGCACTTTCACTGCAACGGTTCTGTCAATGCTCTGCCCGAACACAAAATTTCCAAGACTGTAAAAGACCGGTTTTCCTTCTATGTAAGAGATTCCCTGCAGACAATGTGTGTGCGCTCCCAACACCAGATCTGCTCCTGCCGCAAAACAGTCAGATGCAATCTTCGTCTGATACTCCTGTGGGTATGCATCATATTCCACCCCCCAGTGAATATAGACCGAAAGGAAATCACATTCGCTCTGTGCTTCTTTGATCAGCTGGACTAACTTTGTATCGTCATAAGCCGTCAACATGCCCGGCGTGCGTTCTTCTACCTTCCAGTTTGATTCCGGCACTACGCGGGATGCTGCAAGAAATCCAAATTTTTTGCCATTCTTCTCGATCACCTGAAGTTCATACGCCCGCTCTTTTGTATCACCTGCTCCTGCATACAAAATATCAGCCTGATCTAATGTCTGAAAGGTATCTGACAATGCATCTCTTCCATAATCCAAGGTATGATTGTTGGCGAGTGATACAATATCCACGCCCATCTCATTTAAAGCCTTCACATATTTCGGATCACTGCAGAACGTAAACTGTTTGTTCTCCATCGGTTCCCCACGATTGCTGAACGGGAACTCATTATTCACCATGAAAATATCCGCATCCTGTAACTGTTTTAAAAGCTGTGGCTCAATCACTTTTTCAATACCGCCTGCGTCATAGTTGCTTTTAAATGCATTGGCAAAGAGCACATCCCCGGCAAAAATCAGCGTTGTGCTGCCGTCTCCCGTGGTATCGTCTGCCTGTCCCGGTTCATTCTCTATTTCCTCTGTTGCACCCGATTCTGTCTCATTCGTTTCTTCCTGCCCTGTGCCATTATTCAGATTCTTCTGCCCTTCTGCGGTGTCTGTATGATTTTCCGGCGTCTGGATCTGTTCTTCCGTGCTCACCACATCTGTCTGCGCCATTGCATCTTCTGTTGTTTTCCCTTGCTGCCTTCCGCGTGAAAAAATGATCAGTGTCACCATCGCAAGCAGTGTCACAAGTGACAGTGCATATAAAATAATTCTTGTTCTTTTTCCCATTCCCTGCTCCTGTTTTTCTTAATCATTAATTGTATATATGAACATGCTGTATCCCTTAATCTGTTTTTTATAACCGTTTTGTCATGTCCTTTTTTATTTCCAATTCATTATACACTATTTCTGACATTTTGAGAAATTTTCTATAAAGCAAGTTTTAACCTGAAATAATGTGGAAACTTTCACCAGAAATAAATTGCACTAATTTTATTGGTTTATTATAACAACGAGTGAGCTTTTGCAGTTAATAAGTTTGTTAGTTAGTGTTGCCGGATTATTTTACCTCATTGGAAAAGATAATCACGGCAGAAAAAAAATAGCCGTCCCCGGCTATTTTTTCTTCTTTACTGCTGTGTCAAAACATCAATATCTCCCACTCCTGCAGTCAGTTCCACTTCTGCTCCGCCGTTGCTGCCGGTCTCGTACTCCGCATCAAAAGCCCCTTTCGACCGCCCGTTCAACCGGATTTCTCCAAGTCCGGCAGACAGATCAAATGCATAGCTTTTCTCTGTTCCGGTAAGAGAGACACTGACATCGCCGGTTCCTGCCTCCACTTCGAGTTTATTTAAAACGCTTCCGCTGAATACGGTATCTCCAACTCCTGCTTCGATGGACACCTTCGGGAACTGTCCATTCAGAATCGACACATCTCCTGTTCCGACTTCAAACACAGCTTTCTCGCTGGCTGAGATCTGATTCACAGAGATTTCTCCCGCTCCAACAGACACATTTACTTTTCTTGCCGTAAATGCTTCGCTTTCCATGGAGATATCCCCGGCTCCCACTACAATGTCCAGTGTCATATTTTCACACTGCCTTGGCAGAACGACAGTAAAGGTCGGTCCTTTCTCAAAATGGTGGTGTCCGCTATGATAAGTTATCTTTAGATCAGAATCCTTCTGTTTTGCAGAAAGATAATCCTGATACCCATTTTCCATATTAATGCTGATCTCATCCGCAGAATCCGACACTTCAAAAATAAGTTCATTTACCACATCCAGTTCCAGTTTCAGGGAAGCAGCTTCTGAAGCCGGATAAGGTATGATGCAGCTTTCCGTCCCTGCCGGTTCACTCTTCATATCCGTAAGATTCAGAATCCAGGAACCAAAACTCTCCACCGCCCTATTATCATCCATGGACCCGTCATCCTCATCGTCCCAGTCGTCATCAGCCCAATCTTCGTCATCCCAGTCGTCATCAGCCCAATCTTCGTCGTCCCAATCATCATCGTCATCATAATCATCATCCCAAAAATGATCCAAGATACCATGTCCCTGATCATAAGCATAATAAACTCCATTGCCAATATGCCAGTTACCAAAATCAAATTCCCCGGCAAGTGCTTTCCGGTGGATAGTTGACCATCCGGCTCCCATCACTGTGGCGATACCGCCGAAAACAATTCCAAGTGCTGCTAAGCTTCCTGCAATGATCAATATAATCTTTGTAAATTTTTTCATTTCACCTCACACTCCTCTCTTTCTCTTGCCAAACGCCTTTTTGCAAAGCTCTGCAATACCTTTTACTGCCCATGGGACAAACCAGCCGAAGCACCATACCACGAGCCACACTGCAAGTACTCCAAACGCAAGAACCAAAAGTCCACCGCCTAACAGTCCAAGACCTACTGCCACACCTTTTGTGAAAAGATATCCGATACCAACGCCGGCCAATACAAATCCAGTGATCACTAACGACGCCATCACCGCCACAATGCTGACCGCCACTGCAAATACACACGCTAAAATTGCTACAAGGATTGCCGCTAAAACCGCTGCAACCGTGATCCAGACCGGACTTGTCAAAACTGCGAGGATCACCCATAAAACTGTTTTTTCTGTTTTATTCTTCTGATTTTCCTTTTTCAGATTCTCTATATCGATCTGACCGGATGTATTCTGACTCCCATAAGCTGCTCCTGCATAAGCAGTATTTTTCTGTTCATAATTGCCAGAACCGTAAGTACTGCTTCCATATAAACTACTGCTGTAAGTATCCTGCGTTTCTTTTCGAGTATCAGCTCCGCTCTCACCTTCACTCACCGTATCCGCATCAGCCGTTTCAACCACACCAAGATCTCTCTTAATAGCCTCTGCCACCTTCTCCGGCGACTCCAGTTCCTCTAAAATGGATGCCTCATTTCCAATCCCTGCATCCTCAAAATAGCTTCTGTAAAAAGCAAGTGCATCCGTTCTCTCCTCCTCTGAAATATCCGAAAGCAACTGCTCCAGACGTTTTAAAAATTCTTCCTTATTCATTCCTCTGACTCCTCTCCTGAAAATAACTCCGATATTTTCGAAGAATATGATTCCCATTCACTGCGATACTCTGCCAGCTTTTCTTCGCCGATCTCCGTAATCTGGTAATATCTCCGGTTTCTTCCTCCGCACTCCCTGTCATACACGATCAGGTATCCATCCTTTTGCAGTCTCCGCAGAACCGGGTACAGCGTGGACTCTGAAACTTCAATTGCTTTCCGTACGTCCTGTGTGATCTTATACCCATAAGTTCCTTCTTCCTCCTTCGACACGACAGCAAGGACAATCGCATCCAAAAGGGCTGCGCCTGTATTAAATACCATGTACTCACTCCTTTTTTCGAAACAGATACCAAAATATCTGCCTCTTTATTCTATTATTTGTTCTGTAATATTATTTCTTGTTTAATACTATATATCATATAGTATTGTTTTGTCAATATTATTATTAAAATATAACTGGCATGGTTAATTTGTTGTAAACTGGATTTTTAATTCATGACAGTTTTTGTATATAGTAATTCCAACAACAATCCTGGGAATTGAAAAATCCTTCTATATATAAGAAGGTACCGAATCATTACAAACAAATAACAGAATCCGCAGGGATTCATGCAAAGGAGAATTTATTTATGAAAACATCATCTACCACTACAGCACAGACTGCTGATTCAAAGTCTTTATCAAATATCCGTTTTATCACGATCACGGCTCTTTTTATTGCCCTGACCTACGTATTCACTGCATTTATTAACATAAGACTTCCAATCACTGCAAACGGCGGATTGATCCACCTCGGAAACGTACCTCTTTTTATCTGCGCTATTATTTTTGGCAGGAAAAGTGGTGCGATCGCCGGTGGTGTCGGAATGGGACTTTTTGATCTGCTCTCCGGATGGACTGCATGGGCACCATTTACACTGATCATCGTAGGACTTATGGGATATGCCGTAGGCGCCATTACTGAGAAACATCACGGTTTTGGCTGGAATGCTCTTGCGATCGCGGTTGCCTGCGTTATCAAAGTCGTTGGCTATTATATCGCAGAAGGCATTATTTACGGAAACTGGATCGCACCGGTTACTTCCATTCCTGGAAACCTTGTACAGATCGGTGTTGCTGCTGTCATCGTACTTTTAATCGTTGGCCAGCTTCAGAAAATTGTAAATAAAATGTTATAATCTGTGTAACGCAGAGGATTTACAAAACAATATATTATAAAGAAGGAAGTAATTATGTATAAAGTCATGACGCCTGGTCCTACCCAGGTAAAAGAAAATGTGCGTATGGCGCGAAGCCTTGTATGCACCAATCCTGATCTTGATGAGGATTTTGTGGAATTTTACAAAGAAACCTGTGAACTGATCAGTTCACTGCTTGGTACAAAAAATGAAACGCTCATTTTAGACGGAGAGGGAATTTTAGGACTGGAGGCAGCCTGTGCTTCCCTCACTGAGCCGGAGGATAAAGTACTTGTCATTGAAAATGGCGTGTACGGCGAAGGTTTTGCTGACTTTGTCACCATGTATGGCGGTGTGCCGGAATTTTATCATGCCGACCGGCTGAATGCCATTGATCCGGATGCTCTTTCTTCTTATTTAAAAGATCATCACGATTATAAATATGCGACAGTTGTTCACTGTGATACGCCAAGCGGTATGCTAAACCCGGTCGAAAAAATCTGCCCTCTTTTAAAAGAATACGGTATTTTATCTGTGGTGGATTCTGTCTCCGGCATGTTCGGAAATCACGTGGACGTCGACAAATTCCAGATTGATCTTTTATGTGGCGGTTCCCAGAAAGCAGTTTCAGCCCCTCCGGGACTTACCTTTGTCACCTTAAGCGATGCCGTCAAAGAAGCCATGCATGCACGTAAAACACCAATCCGCTCTTTCTATGCAAGTCTTCTCGCATTTGAAGGCTATTACGAGAAAAAATGGTTTCCTTACACCATGCCGATCAGCGATATTTATGGTTTAAGAGCCGCATTTGATAATATTGCTGCTGACACCGTATTAGAGGAACGCACTCACCACATCGCAGAGGCAACGAGAAAAGCTTTGACGAAAGCGGGTATAAAGCTTCACTTAGAGAGCGGTTTTTCCGATACAGTTACCGTCTTTGACATTCCTGCAGAGACAACCTGCGATGCGATTCTCTCCCGCATGAAAAAAGAGCACAGCATCATGCTTGCCGGCTCTTTTGACGACCTCTCTGGGAAAGTGATCCGCATCGGTCATATGGGAAATAATGCAAACTTTGAGGATATGGCTGCAACCATGTATGCCTTGTCGGAGACTTTAACTTTCCTTGGTGTGAAATTAAATGGAAATCTCGCAGAGCTGTTTTTGAACTATTACAGGCAGGAAGATATTTGCTAATCCAATCTAAAGCATTTCTATTCTGAAATCCTGTTCTGACATGAAAAAATTACGGAATTTGCTCCAAACATGTTCCGTAATTTTTTTATTTTCTTCATCTGTCGTTGCATTTCTGGTAAAAAGAGTCTAAAATGAATGTAATATTAAGAAATAACGAATTCTTTCGAATTATTCTACATAGGAATTCATAAAAAAATCCAAAAACGAGCTTAACTTTTCAACCCGGAAGTGAGGATTTATATGAAACACAAAAGAGCAACCCTATATTATATCCTATTATTTACCGCAGCATTACTGGTGATTCTGACCTCCATTTTCCATACCTCACGCCAGATCAATCAAGACGTGAACTTGGAAATGCAAAATACACTGCACGATGTGGCAAACCAGAACGCCGTCATTGTCTATCAGGAGATTAAAGATAAATTCGACCTTTTATACAGCATTGCAGATACCTCAGATCCAGCCTCATTTGAGGATCTGTCCTCAATCAAACAATATTGTTCCTTTGTCGACATTTACCAGTTCAAGCGGATCGGTTTTATCGCTGCAAACGGACATGTTATAACAACAGACGGTTACACGCAGGATCTCTCGGAACGTGAATTTTTTCACGACGGAATGAAGGGAATCAGCGGTGTGACTTCCACTCTGCAGGATCATATTGGTTCCAAGGAACCAATTAGTGTATTCAGTGTTCCTGTTTATCAGAACGGCTCTGTCTATGGTGTTTTATTTGCAACCTACCGCACAAAGCAGTTTCAGGATCTTCTCAGTGTAGAATCCTTTAACGGAGAAGGATTCAGCTGTATCGTGTCAAAGACCGGTGAGGTGATTGTTTGTTCCAACAATGCTCCGGCATTTTTGCAGAATGTTGATAATATTTTTGATTATTTTTCCCAGTCATCTGCGCAGACTGATACACAGTCCGAACACATGAAAAATCTTCTTGCCGTAAAAGAAAGCGGTTCCGGCGAGTTCTTTGGTGACGATCAGAAATACTATTATCAGGCGGTTCCTCTCGATAACATAAGATCAGACCGCCAGTGGTTTGTTTTCACGATTGCCCCGGAATCCGTACTGATCAGCAGGACAAGCGATATTCTCGGTCATGTGCGTATTCTGATCCTGATTTTGATTCTTGTCCTTATCTGCGGACTGCTCATTTATATGTACGGCATCAGCTTAAAACAGGAACAACTACGAAAACTTGCCTATACAGACCAACTTACCGGTGCTGACAACTATGCACGGTTCAAACAGAAAATGCTGTCCCAGTCCGGAAATCATGGCTTTTACGCTGCGATCGATCTGCAGGATTTTAAACTGATCAACAGCACCTGTGGTATTGTAAAAGGAGATGAAACCTTACAGTCTGTCTCCAAAGTGTTGCAGTCTCATCTTAAAAGAGACGAGTTCTTTGCCAGAATCGATGCCGACCGTTTTCTTGTCATCTTCTGGGATAAAGATAAGACATCTTTGGAGCCAAGATTGCAGAAGATCTGCAAAGACCTTGAAGCGTTATCTGTCGAACTGAATATCCCACGTATTTTCCCTCTTTTTGGAATTTACGAGACTTCAGATCATCAGGAAGTCGAACAGAATTATGGAAAAGCAGTTCAGGCAAAACACATTATAAAAGGCAATCGCAGCCGCCATTATGCTTTCTATGATGAGATCAATATGAATCAGATTCTGGAAAATAAACAGATTGAAGATCATTTTGAAAATGCGATCCAGAATGGAGAATTCCACATCTGGTATCAGCCAAAGGTTGACCCGCAGACCGCGCACATCCTTGGCGCTGAGGCTTTGATCCGCTGGCAGCGTCCAGACGGCACACTGCTCTCCCCTGCAAAATTCATTCCGCTCTTTGAACGGGACGGCAACATCACTGCATTAGATGAATATGTATTCCGCGCAGTTTGTAACCAGCAGGAAAAATGGCAGGATTCCGGTTTCCCAATGTTCCCTGTTTCTGTGAATATTTCCAGAATCAGCCTGTATTTCAGTAACATTGTAGAAAAATACCGCGATATTTTAGATTCCTATCATCTGGATCCAAAATATGTTCCTCTTGAGATCACAGAAAGTGCCACGATTGACAACAGCGATATTGCTTCCCTGATCGATCAGTTCCACGAAGCCGGCTTCACATTGCTGTTAGATGATTTTGGAAGCGGTTATTCTTCCCTTTCCTCTTTGAACGAGATGCACTTTGATACGATCAAACTCGACAAGAGCTTAATTGATTATATCGGTGATCCGAATGGCGAAAAGCTGCTCCAGCAGATCACTCTGTTATTACAAAATCTTGGAATGTCAATCACCGCGGAAGGTGTTGAGACAGCTTCCCAGGTAAAATTCCTCGAAAATCTTCATTGTGATGATATTCAGGGATATTACTTCTCCAAGCCATTACCATTAAATGATTACGAAAAATTCGCCCTGACGCACCGATAGGCGCCAAGGCGAATTTTTTATTGTCAATCATATATTCTCTTTTTCGTGCTGCTAGGCTTCTGGTTCTGCATGTTTGATAATTCCAATCCCAATCGGATATGGTCCTGTGTGCACTCCAATGGTTGCTCCAATCTGGTAAATGCCGATCCCATCAATTCCAAGACGTTCTTTGATCAGATCCTTTAACATCTCTCGAAATTCTAAAGCTTCATTATGATCATATCCATAACCGATGCAGAAGCTGTACTCTCCCGGTTTTGCATTGACTTCATCTAAATATTCCCTTGTCATATCCACGACTTTTTTCATGGATTTGAGACGATTTC
>OGIK01002257.1_pt1 | contig 12705 bp, 9 predicted proteins | sample 1571781 | NCBI WGS metagenome assembly OGIK01 (sample SAMEA2581956, study PRJEB24529) | metagenome | biome: Human gut stool | place: China | collected 2011
TTATTATACATGAATTCCTTGAGAATAAGGTGTCAACTTTATTTATACAACATCAAAGATTCAGAATTTGACATTAGGGTGCAGCAATTTAGCAAGGAAACATACTGGGAAGTTTTCTTTAACCATTATGATATTACGGAATTTGGGGATGGAAAAGCAAAGCTGACTTTAGATAATGAATATTATTATGATACGGAAAATGAAGATGCGTGGAAGGCATTAGAAAAGTATGGTATCAATGATGAAATGAAAACTGAGGAAATTCTTTCGTTGGCTGCTAAGAAATGGTCTGAATTATCACAAGATGAGAAAGATGAACTGATGACAGCAATTACTACTCCGATAGTTACTCGTTATGCTGACAAGTCAAGAGTGGATATATCTAACAATGATATTAAGAGTATTACAATGACAAATGCAGATTTAGTTCCAGAGATGGGATTGCGTGATTATACAATTACATTTACAAATGGTGAAATGATTCATCTTAGATTTTAAATGAGAGAACAATATATTAGAGGTCATTCAGTTTGAATGTTAAAGGAAATTACGAGATACATTCTCATTCCTGCCTTATACAACAGAAGACTGATTGATGACTTCACAGAAAAATGTGCAATCAATCCAATACATGAAATTTTATAGAAAATACGGAGGATTAAAAAAAATGAACAAAGGAACAGTAAAATGGTTTAACAATCAGAAGGGTTACGGATTTTTGACAATGGATGATGGTACAGACGTATTTGTACATTATTCGGGCATTAACACAACAGAGAAATTTAAGTCGTTATCAGAAGATGAAAATGTCGTGTTTGATGTGATTGATACTGAAAAAGGAAGACAGGCGATCAATGTTACTGTCGTATCTGAATCAGAACAGTAAAAATCATTCTTCATATGGAGAATATTATACTACAGAGATATATTTGCGGTGAGAGTAGCAAGTCTGCCAATGACGAGATTGGTTACGCACTAAATCACTTGGTTTAGAAGCACATAATAACTCCTTTGATTATCAGTGAAGATGCTGATTACTACATATTGAACGGAACAACATACCAATGAAGATGTTGGTTATTACAGAGTACGGAATCACAGGCATAGTGTCAGAAATGGCATTATGCCTATATTAAGTAGAATGATTGGAGAAATGAATTATTATCACAGAAGAAAGAACAGACTATATGGATTGTATAAATCCATGTAATAAAAATCAAACAGCGAAGGTATTGGAAAGATTCTTTTATGTTTCAAATGGAAGAGAGTACATATCTGTTATACCAGATGAAGCAGAAAGAATAACAAAATTACCAACACTTGATGAAGTGAAGGAAGATGCAAATAGAGTAGTCACATATGCAAAAGAGATTATCCTGAATGCTGATAAATATAAGGATATGGATATAGAAGAAAGTGTCTTAAAACAGTATGCGTGCGACATAGATCCTATGCTTGATAAAATTATTGCTATAAATATTGCCGATATTTTAAGCCAAAACAACAAGCCTCAGAATAAGGAACAGTTGAAAAATGTATGGGTTAAATCTCTTGAAGAATTAAAAATGGATTGGTACAGAGAATTGAAAGCTATACCATCTGTACAAAATACGTGCTATGAAGTAGATACAACAAATCTTCAAGTCGGAATGGTAGTAAAAAACTACAAAGAATTATGCGAATTACTTCATGAGAAACCATTAAAATCTGGTAATAATTCGCATAAGGCACAACAAAAAAGATGGGCAAGATATTTCAGTATGGAAAAGGGAAGAGGAAGAAGTATTGTGATTTTAGATGTTTATGATGAACCACTTCCTGCTGATGATAAAAGAAAAGCTGGTAATAGAAATATCTATCTGAAATATATTGAGACTATTCTTCTAAAGTATATGTATTATAAAAAAGGACAAATATGCTATGCAACCAGAAATCAGTTGTGGAGTATTTTAGGCATGATAAATAGTAATTATAAAAAAATTCCACTTCATGCATTACAAGTAGAAGTTGAATACAGCAATGTAACAAAATGGCAATTAAACAACTTCTATATGAGATGTAATTCTAGGCTCAATTCTATTTTATTCACAGCTCTAAATAATCTTAGCAATAGAAGTCTGATAGATTACCAGATTCAGACAATGATTGTTGTTCCAAGTACAGATAAGAAAAATACATTAAGCAGACATTATGTTGCAGATGATGATGAAATTAGAAGAATATTAGCAGTTGAAAGAAAAGTGCTGAATAATATGGGATTGGAAAGTAAAAATCATGTAGCTTGCACTATGCGATTAAATGAATTTTACAGCAAAGTCAATGAAATATTGTTTGATATGTATAGATGGGAACGCAAGTATGAAAGAATAAAAATTATTTTCAATGAGGATGACATACAAGAAGCCATTACAAAAAATGAATATGAGTTACAGATGTTGTATCTGAATGAATTGGTTATAGGATCAATAGATAAAAATGCTCAGACTGTTTCTGATAATAGGATGAAAAAAGCATTGATTGAATATGACGAATATGTGAAAAACTGGAAAGAAGATAATTGGGGCAAAGTTCCAGCGTTGAAAGATGTAGAGGAGATATTTACATATCCAAAATACTATGTTGATATTCAAAGAAAATTATCCCAAAAGTTTTTATCCATTAAATATGAAAAAGAACAGGCAGAAAAAAGAAAACAATATGACAAAGAATTAGATGAGATATTTGCAAATTTAGGAGTGGAATAATTTACACCCCCATTTAGTCACTCTAATATATATTACATATACCTAGTTGGTGTTTTTAAATGGGGGTGTTTTTGAATATCGTCCTATTACAAATTTAAAGTGTCAACTTTTTAAAAGACATAGAAAATATACGACAATCAATGATTTTGTGTAGTGACGCAAGGAACGGAACAAATATCATTTGTGGTTGCCACGCAGACACCCATTAAGGAGATAAGACATGGATAGAAGTTATAGATTGAAAATGGAAGATAAATTGAATACAAATACTCTTACAAAAGAGTACATATTAAATTGCATAGCAAAACATGAGAAGAAAATCAATGAACTTGCTTATAAGGAAAAGCAGTACAGAGCATCCAATTATAACAATCATAAGTTGGAACTAGATAAGCTGACTGAATACAGACAACCGTTTATTGATGTTCTTATGAAAGAATACAGAATGTCATTGGATGATATTAAAACTGCATTGCAGAGTGTGAAGGATAAAAATATTCCTACCAATGCAGTATGTGACCAGATAAGAGGAATTATTACTAATGGATGTTACTTTCTTGAATAGTGGGTGCTTTACAGCACAAAAAGATTTGTTCCGCTATGGCTACACAAATCTTTCAACGAGAGAATATATCTAATAGAGATACTTAATTTGAGTGTACCTTGAATGGTTCAAAATAGAATTAAACTGATTATTCTTTTCGATAAAAAGAGAGTATGTCGGCTGCCTATCGGCATCCGAAATAAGCACCCTCTATTTATCTGAATAATAAGTTTACAATTTTTCACTTGATGGAAGGAGACCTTATAATGGCAAATAAAAATAACGAATTTTGTTGTATGTGTGGAAGCAAAAAAGACGAGGTAGACAAGCTGATTAAAGGAAAATATGGTTACATCTGTGATAGCTGTATTTCTATTGCAAGCGGATTGCTCAACGATGAAGAAGAGGAATCTGTCACAGATAATATGCGGCTTGCTACACCATCACAAATTAAAGCACATTTGGATCAGTATGTTATCGGACAGGATGAAGCAAAGAGAACGCTTGCAGTTGCAGTCTACAATCATTATAAGAGATTGAAACAGAACCATAAATCAGATGTAGAAATTCAGAAATCTAACATCCTTATGATTGGTTCAACCGGCAGTGGTAAGACATATCTTGCACAGAGCCTTGCAAAATTTTTGGGTGTTCCATTTGCTATTGCAGACGCTACAACACTTACTGAAGCTGGTTATGTTGGTGACGATGTAGAGGTCATGTTAAGAACACTCTTACAGAATGCAAATTATGACATTGAATCAGCACAAAGAGGAATTATCTATATTGATGAGATAGATAAGATTTCTCGTAAAGGCGAAAATATGTCAATTACAAGGGATGTATCTGGTGAGGGAGTACAGCAAGCACTTCTTAAAATTATTGAAGGTACAGTATCAGAAGTGCCAGTAACAGGCGGTAGAAAACATCCACAGGGAGAGACAATAAAGATAGATACATCTAACATACTTTTTATCTGTGGTGGAGCTTTTGACGGAATTGATAAAATCATCGGAAAGGAAGAGACGCATAACAGCATCGGATTTGGTGCTAATGTTGCCGATAAAAAGGAATCAGTTGCCGATTTGTCAAAGGTTGAGCAGCACGATCTTGTGAAATATGGACTTATGCCAGAGCTTATAGGCAGACTTCCTATTATTACAACACTTAATCCGCTATCAGAGGATGATTTGGTACATATTCTCACAGAGCCAAAGAACGCTATTACAAAGCAGTATCAAGAATTGCTGTCAATGGATGGTGTAAAGCTGGAATTTGAGGATGAAGCATTGAAAAAGATTGCAGAAATGGCTATTAAGAAGAAAACAGGAGCAAGAGGTCTTAGAAGTATTATTGAAAATGCTATGCAGAAGGTAATGTTCGATGTTCCTGATATGGCAATGGCAAAGAGAGTTGTTGTAACTGCTGATTGCGTGGAAGGAAAAGCGGATGCATTAGTTTATGGTGCAAGAAATAAGAAGATTGCGTAAATAATGGAAATATTGCGTGAAAAGGTCTTGACAATGCGGTTGGTCGTGATGGTGTATTCGATTTGATGTGGGATTACATGAACAAAGATTTGAGAGAATTTACAGTGTTCTATATGAGCTGCATGAGTGCAATGTACAAACAGCAGACAGGTGTTGGTATGGGTGAAAAATTCTGTGAAGATAACGGAATCGGTACTTACACTATAGACAAAGAAAATGGTCTGTTGATTGATAATCAGAGTGGCGAGATTGCAAAATTGAGCAATAAGCCTTCATTTATGCAGATTGTGAAGTAAAATGCTCAATTTTGAAAATTGCAATTGCTGAAACCCTTGTAAATAGGGTGTTTCAGAGGTCAAAATTGCCAATGAAATCAGACTTTCATATTAGGTGGTAAATGTACATTGAAAATTGAATATTGGCGGTTGGATAGCTGAATTTTTTAAAGGTTGGTATAAACTAATTTTAATATATGACGATATAGAATATAAAATTTTAGTGGAGGGAAAACTATGGCAGCACTAAAAGACGATAGCAAATTATATAAACAATTAGCAGAAATTTATGACAAGAATAAGGAGCATATTTCTTTAGAAATTTTTACTGAGTGTGTAAATATTGCTAAGACGGCAGAAAGAACAGAAATTAAATATATTTTATTCAAATTGAAATGTCTATATTCTGATACTGATACTGGAATAGAGAAAGCTGATGTAATAAGTAAAATTATTAAATTATTTGCAGGTGATAGTTTTAGGTGCTCTTTTGTAATAGCAGTATTAGAAACAGCCTTGGAAGAAATGTTAAATTAATAATGAAGATACCAACTGTCAATATTCGATGGTTGGTATTTTTACTTTTCACAGGTCGCTACATAAGTTTTCTATGCTTGTGTAATTCTTATTCAAGCGTAATTCACGCAACTATCCATAATGGTTCAGATAACAATAGAATAATCAAAAAAGTTTCTTCCTTAGCGGAGAATATAATAAGTAGAGAACAGTTTGTAAACATAACTTAGTAGAATAGAGAGGTGTGTTATTATAGGAAAGAAGACTATAAACTATACAAAAGAATTAAAGCCAGTGTACATAGAGTCAATGCAAGCAAATCAAGTGTATATTGATGCGTTAAAAAATGAGGGGATTGTAACTCACAAGATAAAAGATAAATGGGTAGAATTGAATAGGGTATCTACTAGAAAAGCAGTACTTGCAGATAGTTTATTTCTTAGATTTATGGATGAAAGTATTACAAGAATTGATGGTAAATTTAGCAAGGACTTTATTATATTAAAGTTTGATTATGATGCTGAATATAAAATTAATGGTGGAGAACCCCAAAAGATAAAGAAAGACGATTTAAGAACATATTACTATACGAATGGAGTGACATTTACTTCTGAGGTCAAGGACACAAAGAAGAGGAAACAGGCAAAGGAAGGTGAAAGATGTCATCCAATACATTATAAGATGCTTATGCGCTCCCCTGGTAAAGCAAAAGATGGAGAATGTGTATTTATTAGAGATAATCTGTATCATAAAGCTATAAATTTTTTGACTATGGGTTTATACGACATAATGGATGAGCAATCAAAACAGAATCCAGATAAAATATTTAAGATAGTCGAATTATCAGCATATCTTACATTAACAACAGCATCTGCCAATGGTTATATAAGGATCCCTTGGAATAGAATACTTGTTGTTCCAGATGAGGAAGTTTATTCCAAGCCACAAAAGGCTGTAATTGTAAGTAATAAATCTGTGCCATATACATATGAGGAAAAAGAGTTTTTTATTCATTTTGACGATTCACATATTGAAGAACTTATTAATAAAAAAGGGTTTACGTTCGATGAAGAAAAATCAAAAAAATCTAATCTCAAATACATAGAAAAGACAAAACAAGCATTCAAAGACAACGGAATTAGATGGAACGGAAGTTATGGTCATTCAGAAATAACAAAGAGAGAGGAAATTAGACAGGAGTGTGAAGCACAGTATGTTTCAGATGAACAAGTAAAAAATATAATGTGGGATGGCATGGGCTTAATTGACGAATCAATTTTCCCTAAAAATATGAATGGTTTTATATATTGTCGGTCACACTTTTTCAAGAGTTGTTTGTTCCGTGGAAACATCCAAGACTTTTTCAAAGATTACTGTGCAGAAAACAATATAGATTACGATAATTTTACTACAGAAAAAATTGATTTATTTGGAAGAAAACTTAGTTTATCAAACATTGATGTAGTAATCACTGACAAATCTCTAAAGTGGTTGAAGTTTGTTGATATGATGGGCGGTACACCTAAAGAAGCCTTTAAGTTCTACAAGAATTATATGAAATCGCAAGATTATTGGTTTGAGATTGTAAAGACAGCACATCCTAGTAAATGGGGTGATATGCAGTTGATGGCTTATCAGATGAACAACTCACTTCCGACAACAGATGAGGAAATACTTTCTCATATTGCAGAAAGTTCGGTAAACTACCTTAAAGACTTGAAGAAAACAACAGATACCGCATATTTACAATATCTTAACCTAAGAAAAAATAATTTTAATATTAACGAAGTAATGTTGGCATTAGTCAAATGGAATCCCGATTTTAGAAAGACAGCATTTTTTAGGGATAAAAAGACTAAGGATATAAGTAAACTAAAAAATGAATATTTTAAGCAGGGAAGATTGCTACAGAATGGAGATAACCTTACAGTTATGGGAAATCCTATTGCATTACTTCTGAAAGCAGTAGGTGGAAATCCAATAGAGGAAAATATTTTTGATATAGAAGAGGATGCAATCCAATGTTATACAGCTAGGTTTAAAGACGGGGAAAAATTAGCCGCTTTTAGGAGTCCTCATAATTCTCCGAATAATATTCTACATTTTCACAATATCTATTCAGACAAATTTTCCAAATACTTTGCAAATTTAGGGCGAAATGTAATTGTAATAAATATGATTGGAACGGATGTACAAGCTAGAGCCTCCGGAATGGATGAAGACACCGATTTTGTTTATACAACAAATCAACCAGACCTTGCGGAGCTTGCGAGAAAAGCCTATATAAATTATCCGACAATCATTAATAATGTGGCAGAAAAAGGTAATAGTTCATACCATTTTAAATTAGAAGATTTTGCACAAATGGATAATCAAATTGCAGCCGCACAACAATCTATTGGGGCTTCTACAGATACAGCACAACTAGCCTTGAGTTATTATTATGATGAAGGTATGGATAAAGGAGCTGATGGAGAAGAATTAAAAAAATGTTTTGTAATATTGTCTGTAATTGGTCAAATTAGTATTGATCTTGCCAAAAAAGAGTTTGACATAGACGTGGTAAGTGAAATTAATCGAATTAAAAGGTTGCCATGTATGAAAAACAAAAGTATTCCTGAATTTTTTGCAAATACAAAGAAAAGTCGAAACAACAAAGTTTTTGATGAAGATAAAATTCGATCAATGAATTGTCCTATGGATATAATGGCAAGAAGTATAGATAATAATGTTGTTGGACGAGCAATGGGAGTAACAAGACTTCCTATATCACAATTTATAAATAGAGATATTAAAGGAAAAGGCAATAAATATAAATGGACAAATGTAACCTTCAGACAGTGTTCTTTGTATCGAAGACCTCCGTATACAGGAAATTCTTCTTTTGTGATCTCATATACCGGATCGTTCGTAGATACTTCTGCAAGCTCCGGCATTTCGAAATCTTCCATCGCATTGATCCTGCTTCCCCAGTACAAATGTCTCACTAATCCCTGATTGTCAATTCCGAACGCGTAACTGTTAGAGCGCGTCTGGAGCATAAAAAGATTTTGTGAATCGTTCACTACAATACCCACTGTTCTACCTCCATTTTTACCTGTTAATTTATCGATTTAATCACACATTCGAACGGTGCCAGTTTTACACCGTCTTCTTCTGCCTCTGTCCCATTGTGATTTATATACATTTTGATCTGTTGTTCCTTTTCTCCTCTTGTAACAATTTCCACACCATTTTGAGATGGATACATCGGAATCTCTTTCTCTTTCATGATCGTCTCCATGAGTGCTTTTGTAATGGATTCTTCCAGTCCACATCCAATATAATAAACCATTCCTTTACCGGCCGGTTTTCTTGTCACTGCCGCAAATGAATCGTAAAATGTATCTCCATACCGGAAGAGGATTTCTGCATCTTTTACTTCGATCATGTCTCTGAAAATACCGCCCATGCCGTTATATTTTGCAAATGCGCCTGTCCCCACAACCGGAAATGCATCCAGCGTCTGAAGGCTCTCTGTTTCTACTACGCAATGTCCGGCAAACTCATTGTATCCAACCGGTGCCGTCTTTCCAAACGGTACATTGTTGTTCGCATCTTTCACCGAACAACGGTAAGTTAGTACAACCGTTCCGCCTTGTTCGGCAAATGCTTTTACTTTCGCTTCCATTTCCGGTTTGTGAATAATCATCTGTGGAAGGATGAGCACCTGATACTTCGAAAAATCGCGGTCTTCCGGAATGACATCCACTCCTACGTTCACATCGAAAAATGGCTTGTAAAATTTCTGCATTTCTGCTGCCGGATCAAGCAAAATACTCTGTTTCTGGATACGGAAAGAAGCAAGCGAATCGTAATCATAAACAATTGCCACCTGATTTCGAATCGGTGTTTTTAATGCCGCGTCATAATTTTTTATATCCCGAAAAAAGCTTTGCACTTCATAAAATTTTCTTCTCTTTACATTGTCTGCATCTAAAATTCCATAGCAGAACTGTTCCGCTCCTTTTGTTGCTCCACGATAACGGAAATACATCATAGAATCACAGCCATGTGCCATTCCCTGGTAGGACCACATTTTTGCCTGATTCGGTCTTGGCAGGAATCCCGTTACATCATGTCCTTGCGCTCCCATGATGGCTTCCGTGATCCAGAAGTTCTCCCCTTTTAAGCCTCGTATATAATCCAGACCGAAGGCAATTTCGTGGGGTGCGATTGGTTCCTTCTGACCGCCCCATACCGGGTAGTTGTTATACGCGACCTGATCCAGGGTCGCAGCCACTTTCGAATAATCTACATGTTTTCCAAGTCCACCGCCTGGGAAATCGTGCATAACAACTGCTTTCGGCGCGATTGATTTGATCAGCTTCGCCTGAAAATCAATAAAATCAACAATCACTTTACTTCGGAAACGCTCCCAGTCCTGACGAAGTGCCGGATTATGTGTTGTAATTGTCTCTGTCGGAATTGGAATCTCATCGAAAGAATTGTATTCCTGAGACCAGAACGTCGTCCCGTATGTATCATTTAACCGATCGATCTGTCCTTGGAACGTTTCGCTCAAATATTGCTGAAATTTTTTCTGACAGTTTTCACAATAACAAATATCGCTTCCTTCATGTCCGATCTCATTGTCGATCTGCCATGCTACGATTGCTTCTTCATTTTTATAATGTTCAACTAAAGCACGAACAATTTTTTCCGAATACGCATACATTGTGGCACTGTTAAAGCAATACACATGTCTTCCTCCAAAGGAACGTTTTTTTCCTCCTTCAAATTCCGAAAGAATGTCCGGATATTTCTTTGCAAGCCATGCCGGAATCGTAGCGGTAGGAGTTCCCATGATCACTTTCAGATTTCTCTTCTTCGCTTCTTCGATCACATGATCAAAAAAAGAAAAATCAAACTGCCCTTCCCTCTTCTCCATCATATGCCAGGAAAATTCCGCAATACGAATTACATTACATCCCATCTCCACGATCGTATCCATATCCTGTTCCATCAGATCGATATTCCACTGTTCCGGGTAATAATCAACACCTAACAACAAACTTCCTTACCTCCTCGGTTCTCTCTTTATCAACGATTTTACCAAAAGTTTTACTAATAGTCAATAAAACTTTTACTATTTTTTACTGTTTTTAGTAAAGTTTTTACTTTCCCTTTTACTTGCTGAAAAAGTGCACAAAAAAAATGCGTATCAACCTATTGGGGACACGCATTTTTTGTCTATTTTTTCTTTTCCACACTTCCACGTTTTACTAAACTACATGGAATAATCACTTTCTTTGGAATGATTTCTCCCATCCGCAGCTGCTCGATACATAGCATTGCTGCTCGGATTGTTTCCTGGATATAAGTCTCAATCGCATCCAACGGCGGGTTACAATTTCCTGATATTGATGTATTATTAAATACGATCATATTCGTATCTTTCGGAACAGAAAATCCACGTTCCGTCAAAGCCTTAATCACTCCCGGTACAAGTACGTCACTGCTAATGAGCATCGCCTCCGGAGGATTCTTGTGTGCATCTAAATATGCGATCATCGACGCATATGCACTGCGTGGATTCATCTCCGAATCGATCACCCATTCCTCATCAAATGTATCTCGCATCGTCTCTGAGTTCCGGTAGTAATAATATCTTGCATCCATTGTCAGTTCTTTCTTATAATCATATGTATTCACCGCACCAACGTAGGCAATCTTTTCATATCCCATCTCTTCAAAATAATTCAGCGCATTTCTTACCGCCATATGATAATTCGGTAAAATACTGTAATACTTCATCTCATCCGGTGACGAATCTATAAATACAATGTGATCTGTATGCTGGTGAAAATCTTTCACCTCTTCTTTCGTAAATCTTCCAATTGCAACGATTCCGTCAAGCTCTATCTCACGTCCCGTTCCGAAACGACCAGTTTCATCTCGATACAACGGAACAGTTGTCCACCCTTTTTCAAAACATTCACTATCTAACATATTTTTCATAAGAAGATAATAAATATCGTCCTGAAGTTCCTCCATCTGAAGCATTTGCGCAACTCCGATACAGATGTTCTTCTCTTCTTCCGACTGGGAATTTCCCCGGTTATATCTTTGCGACAAAGAACGGTAATTTAATTCCTGCGCAACTTCAAGAACTTTTTGTCTTGTCTGATCTGTTACATTTAACGTCTGATCATTATTCAATATCCTTGAAACCGTACTTTGTGAAACCCCAGCCTTTGATGCTATATCTTTTAAAGTAGCCATACTGATTCCTCCTTCTTTCACAAAGTTCTATAACAGTGTATCACAGAAATTCTGCAATTACCAGTAACCTTTAATCGTATGACCACCAGTACAAGTATCAGGATCAGTATCGCCCTCTCGATCACCTCTTCCAGAACATACTGTTCTTTCTACCGCTTTTTTCTACTTTATTCTTTTTATTCATCTCATTGAGGTGTCAGTTTTATCCGACACCTCATAGAATATTTCCCTTTTTATTCGATTACAATCTATGGTTTTATGCGTTTTAACTTGTAAAGTGCTCTTTTGCAAACTGCATATCCTGTACCACTTCTACAGTTCCAAGATAATTATCTTTTTTGTCTCTCACTGCATAATAAGTAACTAAAAATGGTTTTCCCTGCTTTTCCATCCAAACCGGAACGCTATCACGAGTATGATTTTTAAAACTTTCTATAATGGAGCGAACCATTGGTTCTATCTTAGGCGGATGACAAGAGAATACTTCTCTGTCAATTGCCATGCCAGGGCGTTTGAACACTTTCGCTCCTTCATTAAAGAAACGATTTATATTATTATCATCGATAAATGTAATCTCTATTGGCAACGTATTAAGCATAGCTTCCAACTGTGCTGCACTCATATGTCCACCGCCCATTACTATTTCACCTTCATAAATAGCCGCCTCATGACGATTCTTTTTATCCTGCACATATTTTTCTGCTTCTTCCCATCTATTATCAATGCCATACACTAATGCATAGTCTTTGGCATCTTCATAGATTTCATACCATTCTTCGGCTGTAAAATTCATTGCGCAGATAGGGAACAGTATATTAGTCTCTTTATAAATCATTTCATCTGCTCTTGTTAAAACAGCCTGTACTCTTTTA
>OGIK01002275.1_pt1 | contig 12558 bp, 8 predicted proteins | sample 1571781 | NCBI WGS metagenome assembly OGIK01 (sample SAMEA2581956, study PRJEB24529) | metagenome | biome: Human gut stool | place: China | collected 2011
TTAAGCGGTTAACTCAGATATTTCCGAATATATAAGTCTTACTGAAATAATACGTGATTCAGATGAATAAATATAACTTTTTACCGGGGATCTCATTCGATATATCGGGTGGTTAAACGTTGGCCACCTGTGGGCATGATGTGAGGGCTTTAACATTATTGCAAAAATGTTGTCTGAGGTTGCTCTACGTCACATTATGTTTACATACGAAGCGGCATAGTAGCGACAACCAGAGGTTTTATCTCTGTCAGCGGTCCATAAGACAATCAGAGCAATAGGGGAGCACAACTTCCCATCGGTAATGAAGTTATATAGAATCGACCATAATAATAAGAGAGGCTATTATGATTGAACATGAACTGGGGAACTGGAAAGACTTTATTGAAGGCATGCTTCGTAAATAAATTTCCGCAATGTGAGCAGGGGAATAACGCGAAGTAAATAAGCGCGCTAGGGTTCTGAACACATAAAGAAGGCGACCACCGTGGTCGCCTTTTCTGTTATTACGCCTCGCCGCCGAAGCTCGTCGGTTTATTGCGGACGCTCCTTTAGCGGAAAACGGCGACGCACCAGCACAAAGAACAGCGGCACGAAAAAGATCGCCAGCACGGTGGCGGAGATCATCCCGCCCATCACTCCGGTGCCGACCGCATGCTGGCTGCCGGAACCGGCGCCGGTGCTGGTCGCCATCGGCAGCACGCCGAAGATGAACGCCAGCGAGGTCATCACGATCGGGCGGAAACGCAGGTGTGCGGCCTTGAGTGCCGCCGACACCACGTCGCGGCCTTTTTCCACCTCCTCCTTGGCAAACTCTACGATCAAAATGGCATTCTTGGCCACCAGACCTACGAGCATCACCAGGCCGATCTGAAAATAGATGTTGTTTTCCAAACCGCAAACCCAGATACCCAGATAGGCACCGATTCCGGCTACGGGCAGCGAGAGAATGACCGCGACGGGCACCGACCAGCTCTCGTACTGGGCGGCGAGGAAGAGGAAGACGAACAGGAAAGCCAGCGCCAGCACAAGACCCGTCTGTCCACTCACATGCTTCTCCTGGTAAGAAAGGCCGCTCCACTCGACGCCCACCGACGCAGGCAATTTCTCACGCACGATATTTTCCAGCTCGTCCATCGCCTGTCCCGAACTGTATCCGTGAGCCGCTTCGCCCGTGATGGTCGCAGCGTTGAACATATTGAAACGCTTGATCGTACCGGCACCCGTCGTATAGTGCGTTGTACCGAGCGACGTGACGGGAATCATCGCCCCGTCGGCACCCCGTACGAAGAAGAGGTTCAGGTTGTCGCGGTAAGCCCGATAAGGCGCGTCGGCCTGAATATATACACGGTATATACGGTTGAACATATTGAAGTCATTGACGTAGATCGAACCCGTGAACGCTTTCATCGTAGAGAAGATGTCGGACATCGAAACCCCGACCAACTGCGCTTTGTCGCGGTCCACGTCGAAATAAAGCTGCGGAATATCGGCTTGCATCGAAGAGGCCAGCCCCGTAAACTCGGTGCGCTGCTCTGTTTAGTGCATCAACGTATCCACCGCCCGCTGCAGATCGGCATAGCCGGCATCCCCGCGAGCTTCGAGCACCATTTCGAAACCGCCCGAGGTTCCCAGACCGGGAATGACGGCAGGCGTCGAAAGATAGACCTTGCTTTCGGGATAACGCGACAACTCGTCGCGCACACGTTTCATCACTTCGCTGATATCCTCCGATTCCCGCTCCTTCCAGGACTTGAGGATCACTGTCAGTTGGCTGCGGGCCTGGTTGCTGCCCACACGAGGACTCGAACCCGTCACGTTGAGTACATACTCCACATCGGGATCCTGCATCAGAAAGGCCATCGCCCGGTCGGTCACCGTACGCGTACGCTCGATGGTCGCCCCTTCCGGAAGTTCCAGTTCGACGGTGAAATACCCCTGATCCTCCTGCGGCATGAAACTCTCGGGCACGAGTTTATTCATCAACCAGATACCGATGAGTACCACGCCGAAGGCGGCGAACATACGGCGCGAATGGGCGAGCGCCCGGCCGATCATACGGCCGTAGAGCTTATTGCCTTTCGCAAGACCGAAATTGATATACCGGAAAAACCGTTTCTTCCGGCCGCCTCTGTCGGGCTTCAACAGGTAGGCGCACATCACGGGGCTGAGCGTCAGCGCCACGACCGTAGAGATGATTACCGATACGGCGATCGTAATGGTAAACTGGCGATAGAGCTGCCCCGTAATGCCCGAAAGGAAGCTCACCGGGACGAACACGGCGCACAGCACCAGCGACATGGCGATCAACGCTCCGCTCAGGCTCCGCATTGCCTTCTTGGTCGCTTCGTAGGGCGAAAGCCCCTCCTCGTTCATGATGCGATCGACGTTTTCGACCACGACGATCGCGTCATCGACCACGATACCGATGGCAAGAATCAGACCCAGCAGGGTCAGCATATTGAGCGAGAAGCCGAACACGAGCATCACGCCGAAGGTACCGATGAGCGAGATCGGCACGGCCACGATCGGAATGAGCGTCGCCCGCCAGCTCTGCAACGAAAGGAATACCACCAGAATCACCAGCAGCAACGCTTCGAAAAGCGTCTGATAGACGTGATGGATCGATTCGGAAATGTAGGTAGTCATATCGAAAGGAATCTCGTAAGAGATACCCTCCGGAAAATTGCGGCTGATCTCCTCCATCTGGGCCTTCACCGCCTCGGCCACCTCCATTGCATTGGCTCCCGGAAGCATCTTGATCTCCAGCACGGCGGCATTACCGCCGTTGATACCGCTTTCGGTATTGTAGGACGACGCTTCGAGCGAAATGCGCGCCACGTCTTTCAGGCGGATGATCGAACCGTCGGGATTGGCCCGGATGACGATATCTTCGAACTGGCTGACCGACGACAAACGTCCCTGCGCCGTAATGGGGATCGTCACGTCGAGGCCCGTCATCGGAGCCTGCCCCAGCACGCCGGCCGCCGACTCGCGGTTCTGATCCTTCAACGCGGATTGCAGATCCTTGACCGTCAGCCCCAGGTCGGCCAGCTTGTCGGGCTGCACCCAGATCTGCATGGCGTAGTAGCGGCTGCCGACGTTCGAAATACTGCCCACGCCGGGAATACGGCGCAGCAGGTCCAGCACGTTGAGCGTGGCGTAATTACTCAAATATATTTCGTCGAACTTGGGGTCGGACGAGAGCAGCGTGATGGTCATCAGTTTGCTGGCGGCCTGTTTCTCGACCGAAATACCGTTCTGCACCACCTCGGCCGGCAGGCGTGCCTCGGCCTTCTTCAGGCGGTTCTGGACATCCACGGCCGCCAGATCGGGATCGACCGAAATATCGAAGGTGACGGTCGCGGAGAAACCGCCCGAGTTGGAGCTCGACGACTCCATATAGATCATGCCGGGCGTACCGTTCAGCTCCTGCTCGATGGGGGTAGCAACGGCCTGTGTCACGGTCTGCGCGTCGGCACCGGGATAGGACGCCGAAACACGCACCACAGGCGGTACGATCTGCGGATACTGATCGACGGGCAGCAGCGCGAGGCCGATGGCGCCGACGATGACGATGATGATGGAAAGTACCGTGGAAAAGACCGGCCGGTCGATGAAAAAGTCGGCTTTCATGGGCTACTCCTCCTCTGGATTCGCCTCCTCTTCACGAGGAGCCACGGGTTCGACCTTCATGCCGTGCGTCAGCTTGTGATAGCCTTCGACGACGATATTTTCATACGAGGCAAGTCCTCGTTCGACGATGAAGTTATTGCCCGTTTCCGGACCCGTTTCCACGAAACGCTTCTCCACGATGCTGTCCCGGCGCACGACGAAGACATAGGCGCCGCCCTTCTCGATAATCAGGGCCTTCTTGGGAACCACGACCGCCCGTTCGAGCACGTCGAGCAGCAGTTTGACCTTAGTGAACTGTCCGGGGAGCAGGATATGGTCGGGATTGGGCATCTCGGCCCGCACGGAGAAGGTACCCGTCTGGGGATCGACCTGCGGATCGGCGAAATCGACCAGTCCCCGATAGGGATACTGCGCCCCGTCGGCCAACGTGACCGTAATATAGGGGTCCCACTTGCGGGTCGAATCCTTATGGCCCAGATTGACGTTACGGGCCTTGCTACGCAGGTAATCCAGCGCGGTCATACTGAAATCGACCCGCACCGTATCGCTCTTTACCACGGTGGCCAGCAGCGACTTGCCGCCAGGACCGACGAGCGTACCGATATCGGCGTTCCGCTCGGAAATGTAACCCGAAATGGGCGACTGCACGGTCGTGTAGCCGAGTATCATTTCAGCCTGCGTAAGGTCGGCTTCGCTCACCACCACGTCCGCCACAGCGCTCTCGTAGGAGGCGATGGCGTTATCCAGGTCGAGCTGACTGGCGGCATTCTGCTCATACAGCGGACGAATACGGTTCAGGTCGCGCTCGGCCTTCAGAGCCTGGGCCCGGGCTTTGTTCAACTGCGCCTTGGCCTTGTTCGCACGGGCGCGATAGACCGTCGGGTCGATGATGAAAAGCGTCTGGCCCTTCTTGATATAGGTTCCCTCGGCAAAGAGCATCTTCTCCAGATAACCTTCGACGCGGGCCCGGATCTCGACGAATTGCTGGGCCCGGATACGGCCCACGTACTCGCCATAGATGCTGACATCTTCGACCTGCACCGGTTCGACGGCCACCACCGGCAGTGCGGCGGCCTGCGGCCGGGGACGCAGCAACACGACGAGCAGAACGACCAGCACCACGACGGCACAGCCGATGAAGATCCAGTGCTTACGAGTCAGTTTCACCCGAATACGAGGTGTTTTGGCCGCTATTTTTTTCAGTTTCTCCAAATTCAACTCTTTCAGATTCGGTTTCATTTCATAAGTAGTTTTTATCCATAAAAGGGTTAAAGGACTTTACCCAAACCCCGCGCCAATCCTGTTCTATCCGGATAAGCGAATCATACACAATATAATACGCCTGCAACAGACGAGGCCGATCCTGTGGCGTGAATCTACAAAATGTAGAATTATTCCACACCGGAGCCTACCGGCTGTGGCGTAAAAACCCCCGGTGCCCGATAATCGCCGCCAGGCGCCCCGGATGCAGGGATTTGCCCGCAACGATAAGGGTGACGGCCAACAGGATCAAGCCGATACCCGCAGCAAGCCGCGCAGTGAACAATTCACCGAAGATAGTCACGCCGATCACCACTGCCGTCAGCGGCTCCAAAGCCCCCATAACAGCGGTCGGAGTAGAACCGATGGCATGCACGGCAACGGTCATCAACACCAGCGAAACGACCGTAGGAATCAGAGCCAGCATCGCCGCCCACCCCCCCACATCGAGGGTGTCGAGAGAAGCTGCAAAGGCTGGTCGGGACAACACAGCGAATACAACACGATCGCAGCCACGCCGAACAACAGCACGTAAAACGTAAGCTTCACCGACGACATATTCAACGAAGCACGGTTGACCACCACGATATAGAGCGCATACGAGAGCGACGAAGCCATGACCAGCACAACGCCCGCAGTATTGAGTACCGCACCGCCCTCACCCCGGTACAGCAACGCGATTCCGCACAGAGCCAGGGAAATGGAGAGGACCGTGACCAGCGAAATTCGCTCCCTGAAGAAAATCGCCATGATGACGGCCACCATGACCGGATAGACGAAAAGAAGGGTGGAGGCGATCCCCGCATCCATATAGTGAAAACTCATGAACAACGTGAGCGACGATACGGCGAACATCACTCCCAGCAATCCCAGCACGGAGAACTCCCGGCGCGTAATGCGCAGCGAAGTTTTCTGCACCAACAACAGGGCTGCCAGCAGTACGGCGGCAAGCGCATAGCGGTAAAACAGCACGGAATTGGTGTTTATTCCCGCCCGGTAGAGTGACAAAGCACCGAGGGGATTCATCCCGTAACTCACGGCGGCAACGATGCCGCAAAGGGTTCCTTTCGATTTCTCGCTCATGGATCGACAATTTCAACCGGCCGCAAAAATACGAAATAATTCGGCCGTTCGGTAAAGATAGCGCCTATAAATCGACCTCGGAAAAGGGAACGAGATGCGGTAATTCGTCCGGAAAGATTAAAATATCGGCCGGGTTTCGTATCTTTGTGCCACTGTTTCCGATAACCCTCCGGAACCGCCCGGTTCCTTCGGAGCGATCCGGAACAATACGGTTTTACGGAAAATGCCTTTCGGGGCCAAATACATATCGAAATGAAAAAGTTACTTCTGATCTTTCTGCTGATCGCCGCCTGGAGTGTGCAGGCCCGCGAAGTATATCCGCTCTGCGACGACTGGCTCTTCTCGTTCCGCTACGAAAACAGCAGCGACAACGCCCGCTGTGTCACGCTGCCGCACACCTGGAACCTCGATGCACTGGCCGGGACGATCCCGTACCTGCGAACGACCGCCGACTATCAGCGCAAACTCTACGTACCGCAGACCTGGACCGGGAAGCGGCTCTTCCTGAAATTCTACGGCGTGGAGAGCGTCGCCCACCTCTTCGTAAACGGAACTTACGTCGGCGAGCACCGGGGCGGAACGACCGCTTTCGTCTTCGAAATCACCGACCGGGTGAAATACGGCAGCGAAAACCTGCTTCGCGTAGCCGTGAGCAACGCCATTACGGGCGACGTGCTGCCGCTCTCGTCCATCCACAACATCTACGGCGGCATCAGCCGGGAGGTAGAACTCATCGTCACCGACCCCACCGCTGTATCGCCTCTGTATCTGGGCTCGTCGGGAGTCCTGATCCACCCCCGGGCCGTATCGACCGAACGGGCCGAAGCCGAGGCCGAAATCCACCTCACCTCGAAAGGCGACAACTTCTGCCGCGTGACCCTCGAAGCGTTCGATCCGGACGGAATTCAGGCCGCAGCCAAAACGATAAAGGCCAAACTCGACGGCAAACCCATCGTCATCCCCTTCACGGTCGAAAATCCCCGGCTGTGGGACCTCGATCACCCCAACCTCTATCGAATGCGGGTATCCGTCGAGAGCGACACCTCGCGCGATGAGATCGAAATCGCCACGGGCTTCCGCAACATCCGCGTCACACCCGAAGAGGGTTTCCGCCTCAACGACTCGCTCGTTCGGGTTCACGGCGTAACGCTCTACTACGACCGTCCGGGCACGGGTAGCGCTATGGAGGCGGAGGACTATGCCGAAGATTTCGCTTTCATACGCGAGTTGGGAGCCAATGCCCTGCGCTCGCCCGCAGGACCGCACGCCCCCTGTCTGTACGACCTATGCGACCGCACAGGCGTACTGGTCTGGATCGACCTGCCGCTGATCCGGGCACCTTTCCTCAGCGACGTTTCCTATTATCCGAACCCGCAACTCGAGGCGAACGGTCGCCAGCAACTGCGCGAAATCATCGCCCAGCATATCAACCGGCCGTCGGTGGTCATCTGGGGACTCTTCGACTGCCTCTGGCAACGGGGCGAAAACCCCGTGCCCTATGTGCGGACACTGAACGAACTGGCAAAAAAAATGGACCGCAGCCGCCCGACGGCGGCCACCAGCAACCAGGACGGAGAACTGAACCAGATCACCGACCTGATCGTATGGGCGCAGAACATCGGCTGGGACAAAGGCCGCACGGAAGACCTCGAAATCTGGCTCGGCCAGCTTCGGTCGGGGTGGAACCAGCTCCGTTCGGGCATCTGCTACGGTGAAGCGGGGCAGATCGAACAACAGGGCGATCCGGCTCGCCGACGCCGCTCGAACAGCCTGCTCTGGCAGCCGGAAGGACGGCAGACCCGTTTTCATGAAGATTACACGAAATACCTGGCACAAGACACGCTGCTGTGGGGAACCTGGATCAACACCCTGTTCGACTACGGCTCGGCCCGCCGTCCGCAGGGCGTGGAGGCTACGGGGCTCGTCACGCTGGACCGACGCCGCCGCAAGGACGCTTTCCATCTTTACAAGGCTTTGTGGAACAACACGGAACCGACGCTCCACATCACCGGACGCCGGGAGGATGAGCGTAACGGCGACTTGCAGACCGTAACCGTCTATTCTTCGGCCGGAGAGCCGGTCGTAACCCTCTCGGGCGACACGCTCGCGGTCGAGCAATACGCACCGTGCATCTACCGCTGCGACTCGGTACGGCTCAACGGCCGGATGAAGATAGAAGCGAAAGCCGGGGATTTATACGACGAAACGTTCCTTACCGGAAACTGCGCCTTAGTAGCTCCGCCGCGTCGGGACCCTCAGCAAACAGCAGGTCTGCGACTGACAAATTAGGCGCGAAAGGCAGCCGGTCGGAAAAGACCTGGAAATAGGACTCGGCATGAAACGCCGGGTCCTCTTTTTGTTTGGGCCTCAGATCGAGGTCGCCGGGAGCGGCTTCGACGTATTGCTCCGAAATACGGGGGCGGTTCTGCACATTCAGTTTTTGAAGCAGCACTTCCGTCAGTTCGAGGTCGTAATCGACCAGAAAATCGTATTCCCGCCGATAGAAAGGCTCGAACGAGGAGCGGTAGTGATCGAAATAGGGCGATCCCCGGTAAGCCGACACCAACGAAATCCAATGCTGGTGCTGCCACCGCTTCGAATAGTCGAGCCGCACATCCCGCATCGGCGTACGGGGACGGTTGGCACGCTGCACGTGCACCGTGAGGTCCATCACGCCGCCCGAAGCGAGAATTTGCGCCCGGTTGCGCTCCGAACGCTTGACAAAATGTTCCCCGAGGTCGATGACGCAATCGTCGCACAGCAGGTGCGCGAAATATTCGACCGACCCCAGATAGGCTGCAGGCAGAATCGTCATGGTCGTTCCGGTTGATTTTCAGGATCGGCCCAGTCGCCGTTAGCCTTGATAAGCGCCACGAGCCGATCGAGCGCCTCCTCCTGGGGGATGTTCTTCTCCACCACCGTGCGCCCCTTGTAAAGAGTGATACGCCCCGGAGCGGCGCCCACGTAGCCGTAATCGGCGTCGGCCATCTCGCCGGGTCCGTTTACGATACACCCCATCACGCCGATTTTCAAGTTTTTAAGATGCGATGTTCGGGCGCGGATCGCCGCAAGCGTTCCCTCTATATCGTAAAGCGTGCGGCCGCAGCTCGGGCAGGCGATGTATTCGGTGCGGGACATCCGCACGCGGGCCGCCTGCAGGATCATCAGCTCGATCTCCGCGATCTCCTTTTCCGAAAGATGCGGCGCGTCGATCCGAATGCCGTCCGCCAGCCCGTCCAGAAAGAGCGCCCCCAGATCGGCAGCGGCTTTGACGGCGACGGCTTCGACCGTCGGATCGTCGTAGCGGCGGCACACCGCGACGGGTTCGTCGGCCCGCCCCAGCCTCAGGATCGCGGCCCGCAGTTCGGCCGTGGGATTCTCCGTCAGGGCTTCGATCATCCGCCAGTCGGCAGGCAACTCGGAGTGAATCAAGGGAGTTTGCACCCGAGTGCGGCGGCTGTATCGCGTCGGCGTATAGCGCTCCGGGTATTTGACGGAGAACACCCCGCTGCGGCGGGCAAAATGATCGACCAAAAGCTGCGCCACGGGGATCTCGTTCTCGGGCGCTTCGGTCAGCGAAACGCGGATCGTGTCGCCGATACCGTCCGCCAAAAGCGCTCCGATACCGACAGCGCTCTTGATGCGTCCTTCGATCCCGTTTCCCGCTTCGGTGACGCCCAGGTGGAGCGGATAATCCATCCCCTCCCGCTCCATCGCTTCCGCCAGAAGCCGGTAGGCGGCCACCATGACCCGCGTATTGCTCGACTTCATCGACACCACGACCTGATCGAACGCCTTTTCGCGGCAGACGCGCAGGAACTCCATCGCCGAGGCCACCATCCCTTCGGGGGTATCGCCCCACTCGTCGAAAACGCGCTTCGAGAGCGAACCGTGATTCACGCCGATGCGGATCGCCACGCCGCGCTCCCGGCATCGGTCGATGAGGGCTTCGAACTCCCCGTGCGATGAGTTATAATTTCCGGGGTTGATGCGCACCTTGTCCACGTATTTCGCAGCGATCGCAGCCACTTCGGGCACGAAATGGATGTCCGCCACGACGGCGGCATCGCATCCCTCCTCCCGCAAACGGCGGACGATCCGCTCCAAATTCTCTCCCTCCCGACGCCCCTGGGCCGTCAGCCGGACGATAGGACCTCCGGCCCGGAAGATGCGTTCGATCTGCCGAATACAGGCTTCGGTATCCTTGGTGTCGGTATTGGTCATCGACTGCACGGCGATCGGGCGGTCACCTCCGATCACAACCCGTCCGATGCGAACTTCACGGCTCGGGCGGCGCTCATACTTGGTCAAATTCATGTCCTGCCAGAATTTATTACCACAAAGGTAGTGAAAATGAAGGCAGGATAAAACAGACATTCGCGTTTTATCCTGCACAAACCGGAATGGCGACCGTTCGGCGGCGCCGCGCTATCGGGCAGTCATATTCTCCAACTCCTTGAGGATGTAGTAGCGGTTCAGGGATACGGGAGCCTTCTTTTCGTCCAGATAACGGTAAATGGCCGTAATGCCGCAGGCGAGCCGGACCGTCGCGTCCCGATCGGGCGAAGCGGCCGCGAAATCGAACAGCAGCTCGGCGAATTTTTCCAGGTTCTCGTCGCTGAAGCCATACTCACGGGTCAGCACGCCGATAAAGTCCTCCCGGGCCAGCAGAGTGTCGATATCCAGATCGAGCGCCTCCGCCAACTCCGTCCGGGCGGTTTCGCAAACGGCCTCTCCCGCCCCGCTTCTCCGCAGGATGCCCGCCTTCTGCAAAAGGGCTTCGATGAGTTTGCCGATCTTGTCGATCTCCCGCAGGATGTAATCTTCCATAACTCCTCCTTATTTGCCGAAAGGTACTGAAAAATCTTCGGAAATATCCGTCCCTGCGGACAAAATCGGGCAAAATATCCGATCGACAAAAGTTCGATACTCTGCTACGAATCCTTTTCCGCCCTGTTCGGGTCGCCGAACACTTACTTTTCATTATCTTTGTAGAAGATAGGATGCACCTCGGAAAAACGGGAACAAGTTCCCGTTTTCTCTCAGCTTTCGCTATCTTTGCGAAAAGCAGCACCGGCAAAGACAGGCGGTTCTCGAATAAATCCGATACGGCCTCGGGTTTACCGTCCCTGCTGAAGACGACGCTTCGGCGACGTTCGATTAAATTTGGCGCTGCTCTCGGCTTGCACTATCTTTGTCAGGCAAACAACGTATGGCGAACTATCTCGACAACGACATCAAATTCGTCGCGGGCGTAGGCGAGGCGCGGGCCCGGCTGCTGGAAAAGGAGCTGGGCATCCGCACGCTGGGCGATATGCTCTGCCACTATCCGTTCCGCTACATCGACCGTACGAGGATCTACCGCATCGACCAGATCGCGGAAGGGGATTCCGCACTCATCCAGTTCCGGGGGCGCATCACAGGCGTCAGCTATGCCGGAGCGGGGCGCAAACGACGTTTCACGGCCGTCGTGAACGACGGCAGCGGCGTGGCCGAACTGGTCTGGTTCCAGGGAATCAAATGGATCGAAAAACGGATCGAAGTGGGGCGCGAATACCTGATTTTCGGCCGCCCATCCTTCTTCAAGGGCGAACTGTCGGTGGTACATCCCGAAATCGAAACCATCGAGAAAGCCTTTTCCCGCAAGGCCGAAAGCGGTCTGCAAGGCATTTACTCCTCGACCGAGCGGCTTTCGAGCGTCCTCGGCACCAAAGGCATCTACACGATCGTCTGCAACCTCTGGCCGATGGTGCGGGATCATATCCGCGAAACGCTGCCCGACCGAATGCGGACCCGGTACGGCCTGCTGTCGCTGCGCGATGCGCTCTACAACATCCATTTCCCGCAATCGCCCGAACTGCTGCGGCAGGCGCAATACCGGCTGAAGTTCGAAGAGCTACTCGGCATTCAACTGGGTATCCAGTCACGCCGCACGGCCCGCCTGTCGAAAAACAACGGATTCCTCTTCCCCAAAGTGGGAGGCGTATTCAATACCTTCTTCAACACCAGGCTGCCGTTCCCGCTGACCGGGGCACAGAAGCGCGTGGTCAAGGAGATCCGGCAGGACACGATCTCCGGCTACCAGATGAACCGCCTGCTGCAAGGCGACGTGGGCAGCGGCAAGACCCTCGTAGCGCTGATGTCCATGCTGCTGGCCGTCGATAACGGCTTCCAGGCCTGCATGATGGCTCCGACCGAAATCCTCGCGCGCCAGCACTACGCCACCTTCCAGAGGATGCTCGAAGGAATGGACGTGCGGGTGGCGATCCTTACCGGAGCATCCAAAGCACGCGAACGGCGGGAAGCCCTCGCCGGAATTGCCGACGGCTCGATCGACCTGCTGATCGGCACGCACGCCCTGATCGAAGACCGGGTACAGTTTTCGAACCTGGGATTCGTGGTGATCGACGAACAGCATCGCTTCGGCGTCGAACAGCGGGCACGGCTCTGGACGAAGAACGAGCAACCGCCCCATATCCTGGTGATGACCGCCACGCCCATTCCCCGCACGTTGGCGATGACCCTCTACGGCGACCTGGACGTTTCTGTGATCGACGAGCTGCCGCCGGGACGTCAGCCGAT
>OGIK01002278.1_pt1 | contig 12543 bp, 12 predicted proteins | sample 1571781 | NCBI WGS metagenome assembly OGIK01 (sample SAMEA2581956, study PRJEB24529) | metagenome | biome: Human gut stool | place: China | collected 2011
TTAATCATAACAGACCTTTTACTAAAAAGCAAAATAAAGCAGGGATATTCCAAGATTGCAGGACACACATTGTGTACCCCTGTTTTCTGGAATGATATCCCTGCTTATTAAGATTCCTTTTACAAAACAACCCCGTCCTTAAAAATGGAAATACTTCTGTATCCACGTTTCTCAGTCTGTGTTTCTTTTCCATTGGCAACTTCGATCACCAGCTGCAACAGACGTTTTGCTGCGTCGTCAATGGATTCTCCTTCAACGATCGAACCTGCATCAAAATCGATCCATCCTTTTTTATTTTCCGCAAGCCGGCTGTTCGTGGACAGCTTCAATGTCGGAGCCGGCGCTCCGAATGGTGTACCGCGTCCTGTTGTGAACAGGATCAGGTGCGCTCCTGCTGCTGTCATCGCCGTTGCTGATACAAGATCGTTTCCAGGTCCATAAAGCATATTTAATCCCTTTGTCACAACAGCGTCCCCATATCCGATCACATCCATGATCGGGGCTGTACCGCCTTTTTGTACGCAGCCGCAGGACTTGTCTTCGAGCGTTGTAATACCACCCTGGCGGTTTCCCGGGCTTGGGTTGTCGTATACGACCTCGTTGTGGCTTATAAAATAATTTTTGAATCCGTTGATCATACTGACAGCTTTTTCAAACACCGCTTGATTAATACAGCGGTTCATTAAAAATCCCTCTGCACCAAACATTTCCGGTACTTCTGTCAGAACTGTGGAACCGCCTCTTGCCACAAGCATGTCGCTGAAACGGCCTACTGCCGGGTTTGCCGTGATACCGGAAAGTCCGTCAGAACCGCCGCATTTCATCCCGACTACAAGCTCGCTCACCGGGATCGGTTCCCTGTGGAACTGTCCGGCATAGGCTGCACATTCTTCCAATAATTTTCTTCCGGCTTCAAATTCATCCTCCACTTCCTGGCAGGTTAAGAATTTGACTCTGTCCGCATCATAATCGCCCAGTTCCTCCACAAACTGTTCATGTGTCAGATTCTCACATCCAAGTCCCAATACAAGTACTGCTGCTGCATTGGGATGGCGCACAAGCGCCGCCAGAAGCTTTCTGGTCTGTGCATGGTCATGTCCCGTCTGGCTGCATCCAAATGGATGATCAAATGTATACAGACCGTCTATTGTTCCGGTCACGAGATCCTGATTGAGTGCTGTCATTCTCTTAGCAACGTCATTGACACACCCTACTGTCGGAATGATCCAGATCTCATTCCGGATCGCTGCACGTCCGTCTTTCCTGCGGAATCCGTTAAAACACTCCGGTTTTTCTGATGCCGGCTGCTTAAGTTCCGGATGATAGGAATATTCAATTTCACCGGACAGATTCGTCGCCATGTTATGCGTATGTACCCAGCTTCCTGCCGGAATGTCTGTCGTTGCATGTCCGATCACAAAGCCATATTTGATAATATTCTCTTCTTTTGCAATATTTTTCAAAGCGATCTTGTGTCCCTGCGGGATTGCCTCTGTCACCACGACCTGACTCAGATCGCCGGACTGTACGGTCTCTCCTGCATTGATCGGGCAGAGTGCAACTGCCACATTATCCGCCGGTGCTATCTGTATCGTCTTCATAAGCATTTACAGGCAGCCTGCATAAGCAGCCTTTGCTCCTTCCCTGCGTATTTTCTCAAGATCCTCTGTGACCGCTTTCTCTAATCCTTCGATTCCGGTCAGATCCTGATCCCACATTTTTTTATTTGTAAGCACTTCATGCACCAGTTCCGCCGCAGATGCATCCCGATGTTCATAATAAAATTCCAGCACCCATCTGTCATCACTTACGGTATATTCGTTTCCTGCCGGACGTCTGCAGATGAGTCCCGCATCTGTCAATTCCTGAATGTCATTGCTGTAAAAGGCGATATAGGCAGCCAGAGACATTGTCAGGCACACAGGAAGTTTTCCCTGTTCTTTGATATATTCCAAAAAAGAAGGCATGTTGCGCGCTTTCCATTTTGATGTTGAATTCAAAGAGATACTCATCAATTCATGATTTACAAATGGATTGTTAAATCTGTCTGAAACTGCTGCTGCAAATTTCAGCAGATCATCTTTATCTAATGGAAGTGTCGGAATCACCTCCTCATAAAGCATTTTGTTCATAAAACCTTTGATGACGTCGTCATGCATGCAGTCACGCACAATATTTTCTCCTGCGAGATATGCGCCAAGCACGAACCCGGTGTGCGCTCCGTTCAAAATGCGCACCTTTCTCTTTTTATATGGACTCATATCCGGCACAACAAATACTTTATCGGAAAGTCCTGCCTTTTTGAAAGGAAGGACATCATTTAACTTTTCATCACCTTCGATGATCCATACGCCAAATACTTCTCCGACATCCAATAACGGATCTGTGTAACCATGTTTTTGTTCTAACTCCGCTACCTCTTTCTCATCACGGATGCGTCCCGGTACGATACGGTCAACAAGAGAGCCGCAGAAGGTACAGTCCTCATTGACATATTTTTTAAATCCGTCCTCAAGTCCCCACTGTTCAATGTACTGGTTGACACATTTTAACAGCTCTTTTCCATTGTTGTCGATCAGCTCGCAGGCTAACATGATGATCCCTTTTTTTCCTGCCTGATAACGATGGTACAGCACCTGTGTCAGTTTTGCCGGGAAACTTGACGGTGGGCAGTCATCTTTTTTGCAGGAAGGGTCATACTGGATTCCCGCTTCTGTTGTATTGGAAACGATGATCTCAAGTTCATCGCTGGCTGCTAATTCCATCATTGCCTCGTAGCCTGCTTTTTCATATGGGTTTAAGCAGCGGCTCACGCTGGAGATCACACGCTTGTCATCCACTTTCTGACCGTTTTCACTTCCACGCAGATATAACGTGTAGAGTCCTTCCTGCTCATTGATCATGTCGCTCAGCCCCTGTGCGATCGGCTGGACGAGACAGCATTTTCCATTCCAGTCCGCTTTTTCATTTGCAAGGTCGAACCAGTAATCAACAAACGCACGCAGGAAATTTCCCTCCCCAAACTGCATCACTTTTTCCGGTGCTTCTTTCAGAAGATATCCGTCATAGCCAACTTTTTTTATTACATCATAATTTAATTTTTCCATTATTTATTCCCTTTCTTTTTTATCACTGATATGGAAAATGGACTGCTTTTTTTCTCCAACCGTTTCTGACTTTTTATTTGTTAATATCGGAAAAATCAAAAACTACTTTTAACATGTCTCCCGGATTGTTTGCAAAGTCTGCAAAAGCCTTTGCTGCATCCTCAAACGGATAGACATTTGTGATGATCTTTTCCAGTGGAGCTTTGCCCTCATGAACAAGATCGATCAACTCCAAGAAGTCTTTTTTCAATGCATTTCTCGAACCAAATACATTCAGTTCTTTTTTCTGGATCAGTGTGAAGTTGAAATCCAGATTCTTTTTTCCGACTCCGATCAATACCATGCGTCCACCGAAACAACATGCATCAATACAATTCTGGAAAGTAGATGGAAGTCCTACAGCCTCGATCGTCACATCAAATCCATTTCCCTCTGTAAGCTCTGCCACTCCTTTGTCAAAATTCTCCGGTGAATCATTCAGCAATGTTCCGTCTACGCCAAACTCTTTTGCCATTTCAAGCTTACCTTCGGATACGTCTGAAATATAAACTGTTGCGCCTTTTGCTTTTGCTGCGATGGCTGCAAGTACACCGATCGTTCCGGCTCCGACTACAAGCACTTTATCTCCCTCTTTGACGTTTGCACGGCTGACACCATGATAACTAATACAGAACGGTTCGATTGCTGCTAAGGTTTTTGGATCCAGACCTTTTCCATCATACACTCTTTCCACCGGCATTGTGATGTACTCGCGGAAAGCTCCATCCCGCTGGCATCCCATGGTCTGATTATCCATACATGCATTTACGATCCCATGTGTGCAGGAATAACAATGTCCGCAGTTAAAATACGGATTACAGGTAACGATCATTCCCGGTTTGATTCCATATTCATTATCCTCATCTGCCTCAATGACTTCGGCTGAAAATTCGTGTCCCGGAATTCTCGGATAATCAAAATATGCAAATGTTCCGCGGTATGATCCAAGATCACTTCCACAGATCCCTCCATATAAAAGTTTTAATAATACTTCTCCTTCTTTTCTCACCGGCATATCGATCTCCTTGATTTCCACTTCGCCAGGTGCGTTGATATACATTGCTTTCATGTGTCATCCTCCTCTTATCCTTTTGTATGCTTTTTATGTTTCTGTCTTTGTACTTATCGTTACATACTATGTTGTATACATTAGATTATAATATCATGTTATTTGCATGTCAATTGTACATGTTGCAAATAATTCTTTATCATATTTTGTCCGTATGCTAGAATGAAAAAGAATATTTAATATTATTTTCTTGTTATGGGAGTATCTGTTATGTCAAAAATGAATTTAAAAACACAGGCTTACAATACGATCCGCCAAAAAATCGTAACCTGTGAATATGCACCGGGAACTTTTTTAAATGAAGAACTTCTCACTACTGAATTAAGTCTGAGCCGCACACCGGTCCGTGATGCGCTAAGCCGTTTAGAGCAGGAGGGATTAATTGAAATAAAACCAAAAAAAGGCATTATCGTAATGCCTCTTTCCATCAACACGATCAATATGATTTTTGAAGTACGGCAATTATATGAGCCATATATTCTTTTAAATTATGGTAATGCCCTCTCTGTGGAGCAGTTAAAAGATTTTTATAATATTTTCAGTTCCAGTAAAACGAATCATAACTGTTATAATAATAATGATTATTTTTACGAATTAGATACGGAATTTCACAACTTCGTTGTCGATGCGTGCCCAAACACTTATATCCATCAAAACTACAATATGATACAAACACAGGCAGAACGTTTCCGCTATATGACCGGGAATATTTCCGAGAAACGATTAGACGACACTTTTCAGGAACATCTTGACATTATCCGGGCATGCCTGCGCAACGACTGGCAAGAAGCTGCCAAACAGATGTCAGCACATCTTGAGGAATCAAAAAAGGCAACCTTCCAGCTTATTTTTAGCAGTACTTCTGCGCAATCACTCACGGTATAGGCAACGTTCTGCAATATTCTTTTCACTTAAATTTAGCTATTAATCTACATAGTCCTCATACCATGTAACTTTCCAGCAGCTACCGATGATGCTTCCACCATCATTGTGCAAGTCAAAATCTGTTTGAGATATCTTATCTTTGCCTTCCATAAGGACTAATCGTCCACTGACCGAGGCAAAAGACCAGTCTCTGTAAGCCTAATGCCTGTCTTTGTGTCTTAATGGCTATATCCAATTCATGTTCAGCTTCTTCAGTATCAAGGGTACTGTCAATGTTGACCACAACAAGATGATTCTGATATGTTCAGCTTCTTCCTCAAGAATTGTGATTTTGCCATCCACAAGAATATAACCATAAGGAGGCTTGACACCATTCCAGCCATCTTGTCTTGCTTTCTCACGTCTGCCTGCCATTGTCTGAAATGAGATATTATCTCTTTCACTTTCTGCCATAGCGCCGAGAATACTAATCATCATCTTACCCAGATCAAGGGAACTGTCGATGTTCTCCTTAACACAGATCAGATGCGCTCCGTATTCTTTCAGCATCTTGAATAAATTAAGGATATCAGCTATTCACAGAACTAAAATCAACTCCCTGCTGCCTTGCTATCTCACGGATAGACATTCCATCCATCAGAAACCTGTATCTTTTATACTGAACAACTGTAAGATTCTCACGAAGCCATGCATCGATATGCTCGATTTCTGCTCTGGTCGCATCAAATTCAATATTTTCATCCGATGCATACTCCATACCCTCATAGACAAGTCCATCGATGTGATAAGTCGTGTGGTATCTTTCCTTATGCTTCTGGTTCTCGATAATCCTTGTATTGTCATTAAGGAAATAGATCACTTCCTCCAAACCTTCTACATCATTATCCTCAATCTGAATGACCACAGGAACCTTGTCATACGGGTCTTTGTAGTTCCTGTCTTCATCTGCCTTCCTTTCCGTCTGAAACGAAAAGAGCCGGCATTACAAGACATAAAAAAGCAGTAGCAGATGTTAGTTTGATGTTTAAGGAATTTTCATTTAAGGAGTTCGTCTGCTACCACCCCTCTATTAAGTAGCCACTGGAAGGTATGAAATATCACGTTTTTTAGAAAAAATCATTTTGTATTTTTATCACGTTTAAAGTGCCCTTGTAATTGATGGTTAAAAATCAAACATCAAAGGGCGTAATTTTCTATAATTAGTAGTATCAAGGGAGGTGATTAGATGGATTCAGAATTTAACCCAACTGAAATACTGTTGGTTTTTGGTTCAAACATTAGAAAATCACGTGAAATGCAGGGATATTCCCTTTCTGATTTAGCAGCATCTATAGAATATGACCGTGGCTGCCTTTCCGCACTGGAGTACGGCGAGCAGAACATCGAATATAATACTGCATTAAATCTTGCCAGAAAATTGAACGTACCATTTCCTGCTTTGTTCTCAAGAAACTATCTTAATAACTTAGCGAGTGATATAAATGATTTCTCGGACACTTTTAAAGAAGATGACTATCTGCTTGTTTTTATTGAAAACTTTAAAAGGGATGTTCAGCGCAGGCAAATTAAGCAAATAGATATTTACGGAGCCACTGACATTCAGACCGCAATGGTTAGCAGAATAATTAACCGTAAAGCACTTAATCCCACAATAAAAACGTTATATGCGATGGCATACACAGTTGGCACAGAAATGTACAGTCTATTTATAAGAAACACAAAGGAGGATGATGAAATATGATTTTTACACCTTATTCAGATGAATCTAATGTAATTAATATGATTCGTCGCTTCAGAAATGAAGATTATGCATTAATTCGTATGACATATACTATGATTGATAAAAACAATTTAGATGCTAATGGTATTTTAAGAGACCTTCTATTTAACTGGCGATTAGTAGATTATGAGCAATTAGATAATGGTGGCAGATTTGGAGTCTCTTACGATGCATTATTTATCCAAAGCGGTAAAACAGAATTAATCAAATTAAATTTTTATAGAGTTGCCAACAATCGTGGTGATCGTCGTTTCTCTATCGAAACAATTAAACGCAGAATGAAAAATGGTGAAATTAACGAAGGGGATCTTCTTTATATTTCTATCTTTAGACAGCCAAACGGAGTTCCTCTTATCTATTTTATTAACCTAACACACAATATCCCTTCCGAAAATGATTTACTTAACGCTATTGGCGTCGATGCAATTACTAATCTTTTCTATCAAATTAGACCTCGCTTACAGGAAATTGTACATGGCGGATTTTTTGATAATTCGAAAGGATATGGTCCAATTGCACCAAAGGATGTGGGAGATACTTTAGAATCGCTCCTTGGAATTAATACAAATAATCGTAACGATGCCGATTACAATGGTTTAATTGAAGTCAAGTCCAAAGGTGGAAGTAGAACTTTAGATACGCTTTTCACATTAAGGCCACAGTTCGAAGGAACAAGAGTTGCTGCATATGAGCCTTCAGATAGAAATCGTGTTTCTGCTTTTGCCAGAATATATGGATACGATTCAGATGCACATCCGGGATACAATAGCTTATATATAACCATTGGATCTATGGAAGCACCGCAAAACAACCAAGGTTTTTATCTTCATGTTAATGATGAAGCTAGAGAGGTCAATATTGTCTGGCAAGATCCTTTCACAGGGAAACGCGAGATTGCAGCTTACTGGTCTTTTGATGATTTGAGACAGCAGTTATATTTGAAACACCCATCAACATTATGGGTCAAAGCTGAAAGCAGAGAAATCAACGGAATGGTTCAATTCAAATATAACGAAATTGAGTTTTCTAAAGCGCCACAGTTTACAACATTTCTTTCTTTGATTAAAGCTGGTGTAATCACTTACGATTGGCGTGGATACACCACAAAAGAAGGGCGCTATGCAGGAAAGAACCATGGTAATGCATGGAGAATCAAACCATATGCAAAGTCTGATTTGTTCGGTGAAATTGAACTTGTAGAATTCTAACATCAACTTAATATTTCACACAAAGAGAGGGTAATCCACTGAATGGACTACCCTCTGTATTTTATAATACCTTGATAATTTCTAAAGCAACTGCTCTTGCCAAAAGTGGCGGAACTGCATTTCCAACCTGAGTACACTGTGGTACTTCTGTTCTTCTTTTCAATCCACCAGTTGTTCTCTTTCCCAAGAACTCAAATGAATCATCAAATGATTGACATCTTGCCATTTCTCTAACACTTATTGTTCTTGCTTCCCACGGATTTATATAATCATCTGGAAGAGTAACGACCGTTGGTGATGGTTCTGCAGAATTCAATCTGTGTCTAATATTCTTTTTAGTCAAAAGAACATCTATAGCATCATCCGATGCATTTTTACCCTTAAATAATTCTATGACATCATTAGGCTGCATTTCCAATTTATCACAGCACAACTGAATTAAAGAATCTTTTCCTGTGATATCGATTCCCTGCTCTTTAATTCGTTTTCTCAACATTGAACCTGACTCACCTTCATTGAACAAATCAAATCTTTCTAATACAATTGCTGTGGCATTAGGCAATTCAAGATTTTGAAGATGTCTTCTATCACATGAAATTGGTTCTCCAGTAATAAACGACGGGGTTCTTCCGACTCTGCTTTCCTTCTGAAAATCCGAAAGTCTCTGGCCAATTCTGTTTCTTAAATTTGGATCATAAACCAAGTCACTAATCGCATCTTTTAATGAAAGTTGCTTTCCGGGTTCAACTGTTGGCTCAGGATATGATGGCACAGGAAGATCTCTTCGATATCCTATAAAGATTACTCGATTTCTTCTCTGTGGAACACCATAGTCAGAAGCATTTAAAATTCTAGGTTCTAAAGTATCATAACCTATCCTGTTTAATTCAGATCTTAAAATAGTAGGTGTTACGGATCCATCTGGATAAACTTGTCCCTCTTCAACAAGAGTTCCATTTTCATCATATAAATCAAGCCCCTTATAACCTAAAAATTGCATATCCATAAAACCTTCAACATTTTCCAAAACAATGTATTTTGGTTTTACTTCATTTATAACTCTTACATATTCACCGAATAATAAATTTCTTGGATCTTCTTTATCACGTCTTCCGGCTCTTGAAAAACCTTGGCAACTTGGTCCACCAATCATCAAATCAATTTCAGGAATTTCTTGATCACGGAACATCTCAAGTTCACTGATTTTTTGATTAATAAAATCACCATGGAGATTTCTAATATCAGCTCTTTCAAACCATGTATTTTGCCCCTGAATAAGTCCTAATTGTGCATGGCGATATTTATATGTAACCTCAACCATATCACTTATATCTGAACTAAATAGAATGTGAAATCCTGCTTGAATTAGACCTTCAGAACATCCTCCAGCCCCGCAGAATAAATCTATTGCATATGGCATATAGCCACCTCCTTATAATTTCTTTATTTTAACTTATCATAGCTTATCAATAAAGTTCAGGCATTTTTAATTTCCCTACATCTATTATGCCGTGTAGCATTCTATTTGTAAGTATGCTTTTCTACTTTTTATTTTCCTTGCTTTCGCCAGAATTAGATTCCCTTTCTAACCATGCTGTTTCAACATTGCCAAATTCAATATTTAATGCGTCACAATATGCCTTCAATCTTTTCATTGTTGATACATTAGGACTCATTTTACCTGTTTCCCAACGATTAACTGTCGAAAAAGATACTCCAATACGTTCTGCAAACTCTACCTGTGTATAATATCCCTTTTTTCTTATAAGTTTAATCTCGTCCGATAAGGTCATAGCTTTACACCATCCTTTCACAAGCTTTAGTATAGCGTTATTATAGCGTTTTATCAAGAACTATTTTTAAATTTATAAAAAAAGCACCTGTGGAAAGATATAAACCCACAGGTGCTATACTTTTTATAATATTACTTGTTAAATTATTACTGCAATGCATCAAATATAGCAGTAATGCTATCAGAAATATAATCCCAATTCATACTAAGAATTTCTATATAATTCTTATCCTTCTTCAAATAGTTTGATGCGGTAATGGTATCGTTTGTTCTCATAATCATCATTAAATCATGTGATCCGTGCTTAATCATTAATTCAAACAATTTATACAATACATCATCATATTGGTCTTTATTTGCCCAAACATCAGGTGGCAAAATCCAGTTGATACCACTCATATTTTTAACAATGTTATAAACATCTGAGTCAGACAACTTATCATTCTGTGCAGCCTTAAATAGCGTGTTCAATTCAGAAAGATTTAAGTTCTTCTGGTAGTATCGTGAAGCAAACATTACAAATGCAGTACACACAGTTCTTGCATTGTTCGCAAACTGTACCTTAATTTCAGAGTTTGGAGTATCCGATACATCTTTTATGTATTTCTTAATAAATGTCGTTCTAAAATAGCAATCAACATATAACAATTCCTTGCAAATTCTTGCAATCTGCTGCTGATTACCATTAAAGATATAGTCATAATACTCTGGAGAATAAATTGTTGAAGGTTTATTTCTACTTGAGCAAGGCATCTGGAACACACCGGATAAACACAACTTTCCAATCTCAGCAATATCTGAATGCATTTCTCTTGATTTATATGCTGTTGGAATATCTTCGCCTCGTTTTGTCTGATAAAAAATACCCACATCTCTCATTGCCTGACTAAAACGAATCTGCTCCGGAGCATTCGCCTTCAAATCAGAATTCTTAATTGCCTTTTGTGAGTTTGTAGCTTTAGCGATTTCTAAGCTGAAATCACCTTTTTCATCTTCATTATCACCGATGATTCTTACTATCTTACAAGGCAAATAGAAATTATAATCTTCAGAAATTTTCTTATTTCTTGCCAATTTATATGTTGTCTGACCACCATTGACAATAGAAAAATTTGTCAATTTAACTTCTTTTCCATCTAGTTCGAAATCATCACAGATAATTGTAATTCCGTTATTCTTTAACCAGAACAGTTCCGCATTATTTTTAATAGAATCCTCAATAGCTCTATCAACGTTTGCACCAGAAACATGGTAACGCAGATTTCTTGCTAATAAATTTGTATGGTGCTGAGCATATAATTTTTTTATCGATAGAGCAGAAACATTAACGATTGCTGCCATGTCTTCATACTCAAGCCAATTATTAGCCACATCGATATCAATCTTACCACTTGCAACAGAAGGTCTTCTTGATTCTGCTTCTTTTATTTCTTCAATGATATCTGTATCAAATAAAACAATCAGTTCAAATTTGCTCTGATTTGTCAATTTGCTATATAAAGCTTTTTTTAATCTATCAAATCTTATGTTATTCTTTGGAGCACTAATGAATAATACAAATTTTACCTTAGACTCATCACCGACCTCAGCATCAAGCATTAAGAATCTCTGCTGAACCTTGGCATTTACATTTTCATAATGACCTTGATTCATGGCAATATAAAAATCTGCCATTTTATTAACTGCATCACTGCACTCATCGAAAGAAATGGTTTGATGAAATTTTGCCTGGCCAATAATCAAATCGGATGTTTCGCTACTTGGATCATCGAGCAAAATATCTACTCCGCCATCAGCATGTCCATCCACAATAATGTCATCAAAATCACTCCCGGTAATTTCATATGCCGGATTTTTGTAAAACATTGATTTTACAACCAGTGCATTAAATGCATAATCATCCGACTTATCTCTTAAGGAATGATACTGATCCTTCATTGCTTTAATTTTATTTGTAATATAATCATATGTTTCTTGATTTGTAGCCGCCACGATTATGCACCTCCAAATTTTATCTAAACTAACCTATGATAATTATAACATCCTAATATTTATGGATCAAGATCAACGAAAAAAGGAGTGAAAAAATCTCTCCCTTAATCATTACTGTATCAAATTAAAGTGCTTAAAAGCCTCCAGAATGGCTTCTTCCTTGTCCTGTGGACAGATTGGCACCTTTCCTTCACCAGATCCTACATTGTAGTTCTTACGCTTCTCAAGGCTCATTTTATTCTTTATCTGACCTATATAAAGGCTTGATACCTTCATGCCATCATTGTGGTCAGCTACATACTTCTTAATCTCTGCATATATTACAGTTCCTGCCTTACCTTCAAGCTTTTCAACTTCTAACTCTATATCAACATAGCCATCGACTTTTCCCCTACTTAATAAGACAACACACTCTACATGTGTCGATAGGGTAATTGAGTTGCACTTTCCAGAGTTTTCATTGTACTCTGGGAGTAAAAAATGTTGCAATCCTCTATGACGAAGCTGCAAAAAATTGACATGATGCTCTCTCTCCTGCCCCTGCATAGAAAAAGATTGCATTATATTTTAGATGTAAGCCAGATTAGCTTACGATTGACTCTGCTCTTTCTCTATGGTCCACTACTCATCCCTTGATGATAACTTCTAAGATATTGTACCATAGATTGTTT
>OGIK01002290.1_pt1 | contig 12474 bp, 8 predicted proteins | sample 1571781 | NCBI WGS metagenome assembly OGIK01 (sample SAMEA2581956, study PRJEB24529) | metagenome | biome: Human gut stool | place: China | collected 2011
GGAATGGATATGTTTGATGTTGTTATTATTGGTGCAGGAGTGACAGGCAGCGCGATTGCCAGAGAGGTTTCCAGATATAAGTTGAATACGTGTGTGATTGAAAAGGAAGAGGATGTCTGTAATGAGACCTCCAAGGCAAACAGTGCGATCATCCATGCGGGATTTGATGCAGTTCCGGGGACGGGGAAGGCAAGGTTGAATGGGGTGGGAAATGCGATGATGGACAGAATCGCAGAAGAGCTTGACATTCCATTTAAGAGAAACGGTTCTTTGGTCGTATGTACGAAAGAGCAGGATCCGAAAGGACTTCAGGTTTTAATGGAGAGAGGTAAGAAAAATGGAGTTCCTGGACTTCAGATTTTAGACAGAGAGGCGCTGATCGAGAAAGAGCCGAACCTGGCAGATGATGTGACGTGTGCGTTGTGGGCTCCAACCGGAGGAATCGTCTGTCCGTTTCATATGACAATGGGATATGCGGAAAACGCATACGAGAACGGTGTTCAGTTTTTCCTGAATACAAAAGTTGAAAAACTGGAAAAAACAGGAGAAGGATTTAGAGTTCAGGTTCATCACACGGATAACGGTGTTGATGAGACAATTGAGACAAAACTTATTGTTAATGCAGCAGGAGTTTACGCTGATGAGATCAATAATCAGCTTTCAGACAGAAAGCTTCATATTACAGCACGTAAAGGTGAATATATGCTTTTAGACAAGACGGCCGGAGATTATGTGAAGAGTACGATCTTTCAGCTTCCATCAAAGATGGGGAAAGGAGTGTTGGTCACACCGACAGTTCACGGCAATCTACTTGTAGGACCTACAGCAGTAAATGTAGAAGACAAGGGTGCAGTAAATACGACAATGAATGGCTTGGACCAGATTGCAAGAGTTTCCTCTCATAGTGTTAAGAATGTTCCGCTTCGTCAGGTGATTACTTCATTTGCCGGTCTTCGTGCACATGAGGATGGGGATGACTTTGTGATCGGAGAATCAGAGGATGTAAAAGGACTGATCAATGCAGCAGGTATTGAATCTCCGGGGCTTTCTTCAGCACCGGCAATCGGTGTTACGGTTGCAGAACTTGTGAGAGATCTTCTGAATGCAGAAGAAAAGTCTGATTTTAATCCTGTGAGACATGGGATTTTAGATCCAGATACACTTTCACTGGAAGATAGAAATCAGCTGATCAAGGAAAAACCGGCTTATGGAAATATCATCTGTCGCTGTGAGATGATCACAGAAGGAGAGATTCTGGATGCGATTCATCGTTCACTCGGCGCACGTTCTCTGGATGGAGTGAAGCGCCGAACAAGAGCAGGCATGGGGCGTTGCCAGTCAGGATTCTGTTCCCCAAAGGTTATGGAGATTTTGGAAAGAGAAGTCCCGATGCCGGTTGATCAAATTGGAAAAAACGGCGTTGGATCGGAATTTATCGTAGGTGAAAATAAAGAACTGGGGGATGAGTAAAATGAAAACATATGATTTGATCATAATCGGCGGAGGTCCAGCAGGACTTGCGGCAGCAGTCGCAGCGAAAGATAATGGGATAGATAATATTATGATTTTAGAAAGAGATAAAAGTCTCGGAGGCATTTTGCAGCAGTGTATTCATAATGGATTCGGTCTGCATACATTTAAGGAAGAACTGACAGGACCTGAGTATGCAGCACGTTTTATTGAGCAGGTAGAAGAACGTGGTATTGAATATAAATTAAATACAATGGTCATGGATATTTCTCCGGAAAAGGTAGTAACAGCTACAAACCGTGAGGATGGAATTTTGCTTCTTCAGGCAAAGGCGATTATCCTGGCGATGGGATGCAGAGAACGTTCCAGAGGTGCGCTGAACATTCCTGGATATCGTCCGGCTGGAATTTATTCTGCCGGAACAGCGCAGCATCTTGTAAATATGGAAGGGCTTATGCCGGGAAAAGAAGTTGTGATCCTTGGATCCGGTGATATTGGTCTAATCATGGCAAGACGTATGACGCTCGAAGGGGCGAAGGTCAAGGTAGTTGCGGAGCTGATGCCTTATTCCGGTGGATTGAAAAGGAATATTGTACAGTGCCTGGATGATTTTGATATTCCGCTGAAACTGAGTCATACCGTGATTGATATAGAAGGAAAGCATCGTGTGGAAGCAGTTACGATCGCAGAAGTCGGACCGGACCGCAAGCCGATTCCGGGAACAGAGGAAAGATATACTTGTGATACATTACTCTTATCCTGTGGACTCCTTCCGGAAAATGAGCTTTCAAAAAGCGCAGGAGTAGAACTTTCACAGGTTACTTCAGGACCGGTCGTTAATGACTCTTTTGAGACAAGCGTGGCAGGTATCTTTGCTTGTGGAAATGTACTTCACGTACACGATTTGGTGGACTTTGTATCTCAGGAGGCAACGGCAGCCGGAAAGAATGCAGCTGCTTATATTAAAGCAGGAGAAAAAGACGCGCAGGCTGTAATGCTTCCGATTTCTCCGGAAGGCGGAGTGCGCTATACAGTGCCATCCTTTGTAAGACCTTCAGAAATGGAAGAAAACCTGACCGTTCGTTTCCGTGTCGGAGATGTATTTAAGAATAAAGTGATTGCAGTGTATTTTGATGATCGGCTGATTGGTAAGAAGAAACGTCAGGTAATGGCGCCGGGTGAGATGGAGCAGGTGATCCTGAAGAAAAAGAAACTGGAAGAACACCCGGAGACAAAGAAGATTACGATTCGGATCGAGGAGGCATAAGCAATGAATGAGAGAGAATTAATCTGTATCGGATGCCCGATGGGATGTCCGATCGTTGTGAAAATGGAAGACGGAAAAGTTGTTTCTGTTACAGGAAATACTTGCCCGCGCGGAGATGCGTATGCAAGAAAAGAAGTAACAGATCCAACCCGTATTGTAACTACTACAGTTCGTGTCGCAGACGGAAAAGTACCAATGATTAATGTGAAGACAGAGCATGACATTTCAAAAGATAAGATTTTTGACTGTATCGCAGCGCTTCGCGGCGTAACGATCAAAGCTCCGGTTCACATTGGAGATATTGTGTTGGAAAATGTGGCAGGTACAGGTGTAAATATCGTAGCTGCCGGAAATGTGGATGCAGTACACTAGACGATTGTGAAGGGGATATAGTATAATTTATGAAACAGATGCCAGATACAAGTACTGTTGTTCACAGTTTCTGTGTCTGGCATTCATTTGATCTTGGTGGAACAAAGGAGAATTGAAATGAATTATAAATTTCTGGATGCGTTGGAGGTATCCCCTGTAATCGCAGCGGTAAAAGATGACGAAGGGGTAGAAGCCTGTCTGAAAAGTGAAAGCCAGGTTGTATTTATTTTATATGGAGATGTTTGTACGATTCCAGAGATCGTATCTAAAGTGAAAGCTGCAGGGAAACTGGCGGTAGTACATCTAGACTTGATCCATGGACTGGCATCGAAGAATATCGCTGCAGATTTTATCAAGAAATATACAGAAGCGGATGGTGTAATTTCCACAAAACCGACGATCATTCATCGAGCGAAGGAACTTGGAATGCTCACGGTATTGCGCGTATTTTTGATTGATTCTATGGCTTATGAAAATGTGAAAACACAGGTAACGGCAGCAAAACCGGATGTGGTAGAGGTTCTTCCGGGAATGATGCCGAAGGTGATCGGAAATATCTGTAAAGATCTTCCGGTATCTGTGATCGCCGGAGGAATGATCCGGGAGAAGGAAGATGTAATGGCACTTCTTAAGGCAGGAGTGACCAGTGTATCATCTACAAATCCGAAAATCTGGTTTGAATAAGCCTTTATTTTTTCATCTTCTTTAATTTCAGCCACCCGGCATGAAGAATGTATACAACTGCAGGAATTAAGGAGAGCAATTGTGTGTATGTATAATCTGTTGCCAAATATACAGGTGAAAGCACCACATGGAACGCAAGGAAGAGGAAAGCTCCGGCGGTGATCAGATTACAAAGGAGATACTTCCAGCCGAAGATTCCCAGAGCAGAGGCTGTCAGGAGTGCCACCAGCGATATCGTATCAAGTGAAACCGGCAAATGAATAAAATCATACTTTGCAGAAAAAAGTGTCAGGATCGCGTAAAGGAAAAGAAGCAGGTTCAATAATCCCATGATCTTGAACAATAAACTGTAAAAAGGTGTGACCGGGCAATCCGGCCACAATTCTACATCCAGTTTTTCAGCAAGTTCAATCGCGGAGCGGGTGAATGTTGTGTTTGTCATTACGAGGACCTTGTCACAGTCATAAAAATTTGCACCGGCATAAGCTTCCTGGACTGCTTTGTTACCAACGGGATACGTGTAATACTTACACTGTATCCCGTATTTTTTTCTGTGTTTATAGGCGATGATGTCAACGCCTTGATCCCCAGAACTTTTAGTAACTTCTATTTTTGAAAAATGTTTTCTTTTTAGTATGATCGCACACTGTTCTTCGAACTGATATCCATCCATGTGTTGCTGCTTCTCCTATATGCTGTCTGAAATCATGATGTTGGGGTCAAAAGGTATTTTGCCCCCTATGATACACGGATTGCTTCGCATTTCATGCTCTCGCAATCCTAAAACACCTCAAATCCGCTCATTTTTCTACGAAAAATGGCTACTTTTCGGTGTTTTGCGGGTCAATAAGTCATGCTTTTTCATGCAAGCAAGAAACGCATGACCTTTTGACCCTTGTATCAAATCATTTAAGTAAGAAGAATGCCGGGAGGCATTCTTCTTACGTGATCAGGTAGAAATAGAATAGCATATTTCAGAGAAAAGAACAAGTGTTCTTTTTACATTCCGTCCTTCAGTACATTGTGATCACGCAGTACCTTTTCAATCACGTTTCCTTTTACAAGCTTCAGAAGAGGTTTCTTCAGTGCGTTCAGCGGTCCAGGCAGCTGGATCTCAAGTGGAGATTTTCCGTCCATAAGTTTTACAGAGCTGTCGAGAAGCTCGCGGATATCATAAACACTTCCCCATACTTCAGGCACACCACGGTCTACTTTGAGAAGTCCATAAACAGCTTCCATAGCAGTACGTACAGAATACTCTGTTGTGAAAACAGTATCTCTTGGAGTTTCGGCAAACTGTCCGAGGAAAGCGAAGTTGACACATCCATCTGGGATAACATCCGGGCGGTCACCTTTTGTACGTGGCATGAAGAATGCTGTGATGTAACGCATGATTGTCTGTACAACGATCGCACTGTTTTCAGCCAGATCCATGATCTGATCTTCCGGAACACCAAGGTGATAGAGCCATTCTGCTGTGATTTCTTTTCCGGTACAGTCTTTCATAGGCTTCTTGATATAGTCACCAGGTACATCAGTAAATAATCCATAAACCCAGACACATACCTTATCTTTATCCTGGTCTTTGAACTGTCCCTGGCGATTGATCGTCCAGCTTAACAGCCAGCTGGAATCCTGGCAGCTGACGATACCGCCGGTTACAACATTTCCGGTGCGAGGGTCACGTTTGCAAATGTCTGTGATATAAGGAATGATCTTTTCATCCAGAGTTGTAACTGTTGCAGATTCCCAGTTTGTCTTGGCAATGTCGGAACAGAATTTCTCCGGATGTCCGAAGGATGGATCCTGACGGGCAATGTTTTTCCAAAGGTTCCATACACCACTTGTGCGGACTTCGGCATCACCGTTTGGCGCATGGTCCTGATCACCATAAATTGTTCCCTCTGTACAGCTTCCGTTTGTGACAAATACGAGGTCGTTTTCTGTCAGGACGATACCTCTTTCCTGTCCATTTACTTTACATTCAATTGCAGATGCAATCTTTTTGTCTCCTTCGAATTTGAATACAACATTTGTGACTTCTGTATTGAACTGGAAGTCTACACCGGCATCTTCGAGGTATCTCTGCATCGGAAGAATGAGGGATTCATACTGATTATATTTTGTGAATTTCAATGCACTGAAATCAGGCAGTCCGGCAATATGGTGGATAAATCTTTGGAAATATAATTTCATTTCCAAAGCACTGTGCCAGTTTTCAAATGCAAACATTGTTCTCCAATAGAGCCAGAAAGTAGAATCAAATACTTCTTCGTCAAAAACATCTTCGATTGTTTTATCGTAGAGATCTTCGTCTTTTGTCATGAAGAGTTTCATGATTTCCATACAGCCCTTCTGGCTGAGGTTGAATTTTCCGTCTGTATGTGCGTCTTTGCCACGATTTACAGTTGCACGGCAAAGGGAATAGTTCGGGTCATGTTTATTGAGCCAGTAATATTCATCAAGTACAGAAACACCAGGTGTCTCGATGGATGGAATGCTGCGGAAGAGATCCCACAGACATTCAAAATGGTTCTCCATCTCACGTCCACCGCGCATTACATAACCTCGGGAAGTATCATAGATTCCATCACATGCACCACCGGCAAGATCCATTGCTTCTAAAATGTGAATCTGGCATCCAGGCATCTGTGTATCACGGACAAGAAAACATGCCGCTGCGAGAGAGGCAAGTCCGCTTCCTACGATGTAAGCATTTTTCTGATCTACACCTTCCGGTTTCTCCGGATGTGCAAATGCTTCGTAGTTTCCGTTTGAATAATAAATGCCTTTGCTATTGCGGTCATATTTTCCACGTTCTGTGTTACGATAGTTATTCGGAACGGAAGAATCGGCAATAGTACTCTTCTTAAAAATAGAATTACCGGATTCTTTTTTTGCCTTCTGTGCGAGATAAATTGCAGTTCCTGTTCCTGCTGCCACTGCAGAGATTACACCAAGTTTAGATTTCTTATTTGACATAATAAAACCACCTTTCTGAGAAAACGTATTCATGTCTCGTTTTGAGATATGAAGTATAGTTGTTATAGCTATAGTATGGACATTTTTGAAGATTTTCAATTTACAAAAAGAGGCAAGTGATTAAAAAGTTATCATTTGCCTCTTTTTGTAAAGTATAGGTTTAGTATATTTGTGTTATGAATTTTCTTTTTTAGGAAGTGCTGCGAAATTTTCAATTGAATGCGTAAGGCTTCCGTGGATGGTTGTCTTATCGAGCGGCTTTTGAAGCATTAATTTTTTCAGAGATTCTTCCAATATTTGTTTTGTCTAGTTTATCATAGAGGGTCCCTCCGTTTGTTACGAAAACTAAGTGTGACTATAATTTATAGTATCACATTTTCCAAAACAGATAGCAAGTATTACACCATTTTTAAAAATCCTCTAGTGATGTATTTTATTATGGGAAAACAAAGGAGATTCTGTTATAATCTTTAAATAAAGTATTAAAAAAAAGAAATGTAAGGTTATAGATATGAAAGAAAAAGAGAAGAAACTTAGACGGATTCTGCGTATTTTCATGACGCTTCTTACATGTATCCTGATTGCATTATTCTTTGGAATTATGGTATTGGTCAGCGATATGCAGGGGACGGCTCGTGTAGTGAATTATGCCGGACTTGTGCGTGGAAAGACGCAGCAGATCATCAAACTGGAAAATGCAAAGGAACCGCAGGATGAAATGATCAGGAAAGTCGATACTTATATTGATGGATTACGTCATGGCAGCGATGAACTGAACCTTATCCGTCTGGATGATAAAGCATTTCAGGATAAGATGGAAGTGCAGGAACAATTTTTTGAACAACTAAAGGAAGAAATCTATAAGGCTCGAGAAGAAGGATATGAAAATACACAGATTATAAATAAAAGTGAAACATTTTTTACAATCTGTGATGAGACAACAGGGCTTGCGGAAAGTTATTCGCAGAAGCTGGCATCTTTATTGAATCGTCTGGAGAAAATTGTTGTCGTGGATATTATTGGAATTGTGTGTCTGTTTGGATATCAGCTTTTCAAGGCGTCGCGGTACGCGGCACAAAACCGTGTGCTTCGTCAGAAGGTTTATCTGGATGAGGAAACAGGACTTCCGAATAAGAATAAGTGCGAGGAGATTCTGGGATCTGTGGAGCCGCTTACGGACAGGGAACCAACAGCGGTAATGGTGTTTGATTTAAATAATCTGAGGGTTATTAATAACCGGCAGGGACATGAAAGAGGCGATCAATATATCAGATCATTTGCAGAACAACTGCGGGCAGCACTTCCGGAGAAATATTTTGTCGGAAGAGACGGAGGAGACGAGTTTATTGCAGTATTAAAGCAGGTGGATCATAAGCAGGTGAAAGACTGTCTGCAGATGATACGGAAACAGACAGAGCGTTATTCAAAGAATCACCCGGATATGCCACTTAGCTATGCAGTGGGATATGCATTGTCTACAGATTTTCCGGGAAATAATATGAAAGACTTGTTCCGATATGCGGATAAGAATATGTATGTAGACAAGAATCAGGCGAAGATGAAAGAAGCAGCTGACAAGCGGAGACTTAGGAGAAGGCTGTTACAATCTGTAAAAGAAAAAGGATTTCATTTTACAGATTGTCTGTACTGTGATGCGATTCTGGATCAGTATGTTGTTCTTCGTGCAAGCTCAGAATTTTTCCTTGCAGATGATGGAAATTATTCCGGTGCAGTAGAGCAGATTATACAGGAGCTGGCGGAGGAAGAGAAACGCAGGGAACTCTGGGAGAAACTTCAGCTGTCGGAAATCCGGGAAACCCTGACGGAGGAACATCAGGTAGAGGAATATTTTTATTGTCACAAAGAGGGTGACAGAGCTTTGCGTGGCCGGATCACACTTTTACTGCCTGACTTTGCTGAAAATGGAAATCTGCATCATTTTCTTGTTGGGTTTGATGTTTATCAGGACAGGGACGAGTTGATCGTAAATGAGAAAAAACAACTGACACAGTTCTATGAACAGCTGACGCAATCCATTTTGGAAAATGGAAACTATATAGAAGCATTGATGGATACAGCAGAAATAATTCTGAGTGTAAATCTGACACAGAATTTATTGGAAAAGATATTTTGGCACAACAGGGAAAACAGGCAGATCCCAGACATAAAACGTCCATGTCCTTATGATACGTACTGTAAGACCTATCAGCGGTTCGTGACAAAAGAGACGAGAGAAAATTATCGTATCACAGAAAATCCGGCACAGCTGATCGAACGTTTTAAAGCAGGTGAAAAGCAGGTGACTGTGGAATATCAGGTAGAGCAAAGTAATGGAAGCAGACGCTGGTGGCAGGAGACAGTTCTGATGTCGCAGGAGATGTTTTATGAAAGCAGAACAAAGCAGACAAGTACTATGATTAGTGCAATTATTTTGTTCAAGGATATTTCAGAGTTCCATGAGCAGGAGGACAGAGAAAGAGAACGTCTGCAGGTCGCATACGAAAAAGCGGATCTCGAGAGCCGTGCGAAGACAGAATTCATGAACCGGATGAGTCATGATATCCGTACACCGATCAATGGCGTTCTCGGAATGATCCAGATGATTCGTAAGAATTATAAAGATCAGGAAAAGATAGAAGAGTGTGTTGATAAAATCGATCTGTCTGTCCAACATTTGAGTGAACTGGTCAATGATGTACTTGATATGAGTAAAATCGAGTCAGGACATTTAGAATTGCAGAATGATACGTTTGATTTGAATGCGTTGATAGATCAGGTAGAAGTTGTGGTCAGTGCACAGGTAGAAGCGATGGAAATCAGCTATGAAAGCCATCGGGAAAAGATGGATCATACGACGCTGATCGGAGATACGCTGCAGATCAGAAGAATTATGCTGAATCTGTTCAGTAATGCAATCAAATATAATAAGCGTGGAGGAAGGATAGACACTTATGTAAAAGAACTCTCTTTTGATGGGATGTGTGCGGCATTCGAATTTCGTATTACGGATACAGGTGTAGGGATGAGCAAAGAATATATAAAAGAAGAATTGTTTAAGCCTTTTACACAGGAAATAAATGATGCAAGAACGCAGTACAGAGGAACGGGGCTGGGAATGTCAATTGTAAAAGGACTGGTCGAAAAGATGGGCGGAACAATCCAGGTGAGCAGTACGCCCGGCGTTGGAACGGAGTTTCGTTTTTATTTGAGTTTTCCAGTAGTTCAGCCGGAAAAGGAAAGTCAGAGTGGAGAATGTGTACAGGGAACAAAACAGGATCTGAAAGAAGATAAACCACTCAGAGGATATCATATTCTTCTTGCTGAAGATAATGAGATCAATATGGAGATTGCAGAGTTTTATCTGGAAGAAGCTGGTGCACAGGTGATAAAGGCATGGAATGGACAGGAAGCTGTGGAACTATTTAAACAGTCGGGTCTGAGAGAATATGATGCTGTTCTTATGGATATCATGATGCCGGAGATGGATGGAAAAGAGGCGTCACGAAAGATCCGATCCATGGCAGACAAAAGGGCAGATTCAGCTGAGATTCCGATTTTGGCAATGACAGCACAAGCGTCTACCGAAAGTATACATCAGTGTGAGTTGGCAGGTATGAATGAGTGTATCTTTAAACCTGTGAACGCAAAAGAGTTGATTGGATTGCTTCAGGATATAGTTGAAAAAATATAAATTGAGAGGAAGGAAAATGCACGAATTAGGTGTTGTCTTTTATGTTGTAAAAGATGTAAAGAAGGTTGCGGAAAAAAATCATGTGGAGAAGGTTTCTTCCGTGACACTGGAGATTGGGGAAGTGTCAGGAATTCTACATGATTATCTGACTGATTGCTGGAATTGGGCGAAGAAGAAAGAACCGCTTATGGAAGAAGCCGAACTGAAAATCGAGCAGATAGAAGCAGTAACATTTTGTGAGGAATGCCAGAAAGAATATCCAACGGTAGAACATGGGAAAATCTGTCCGTACTGTGGAAGTGAAAATACCTATCTGCTTCGTGGGAATGAATTTTTAATAAAAGAGATAGAGGTATCGGACTGAAAAATCAGCGTCTTACCTATTGTCAACCGCTTTGATAGATGATACAATACGAGAGACTTAAAAGAATCACAGGTGTTGCTGCTCACAGCAGCCAGTAAACATTTCTTACAGTTTCTAGTAATACACGAGTTAAGCGAGGAAAAGAATTATGCGTCAGATTATCTATGACAAAGTGAAACATATTGCAGACAAATACAAAGGTTATATTGATACAGAAGATTTGATGAAGGAAGGACTTACAAATCGTCAGATTGGTCTGTTGACAGCAGAAGGAAAGCTTGAAAAGGTAGCACATGGACATTATTGGATCATTAGTCCAAAGTTTTCCAAACCGGAAGATTATAAAGCAGTGGAAGTGGCGCGAGTAAATAGAAAAGCGGTAATCTGCGCAGACAGTGCATGTTATTACATGGGTCTGATCGATAAAGAGCCGGAGATCCTTTCGATTGCAACAAGAAGAAGTGACCGTCACAAGATGAAGATGAATTTTGAAGTCAGCAGACATTACTTCTCAGAGCAGGCTTTTGAGGATGAGAAGCATGTGTTTGATACAAAGTACGGTTCTTACAATGTATATGGAATTGACAGAAGCGTGTGCGATTGCATTCGTTTCCGTGAAGACATTGATAAAGATATCTTTGAACTTGTTATTGAGAACTACAGAAGATACGATAAGAAGAATGAAGAACGTCTCATGGCATATGCCAAAGCAATGCGTATCGGAAGACAGGTAGAAAGAATCGGGTTGGATAGATAGTCTATAATAAGAATGATTTAAGAGAGTCTGGTATTTGCCAGACTCTTTTTGTGCGTAGCAATCAGTGAGAAATTCCAAAATAATTCATCATGTGCATAAGAAAAGATGTTCCGATTTTTGAAAGATAACCGTCAGGATGATGGAGAATACAGATATCAGAGGTGATGACCGGGTCGGTGATCAATTTTTTAATGATATTTTTGGATGTGAGTGATTCAGCAGCTGACGCAGGGAGAATTGCAATTCCCATTCCGGCTTTCGCCCATGCAGTTCCTGTACGGGAATCATGGTTGATACATAAATAGTTTGGCTGCAGTTTAAGTGTTTCAAAATGTTGGTCTAAAACAGGAAGCCAGCGATGGTAGACAATCAGGGGATGTTCTGCTAACTCTTTAAGAGAGATTGTTACATTTTGGTCGGGTTCAGCGGTAGCTATTTTTCTATCCGTGGAAAGCGTATGTTTTGTATTATAAGAAGTATCGGAAGAAAAATATTTTTTATTTCCGACAGCAAGCAAGTGCTCTTTAACCAAAGTGTAACAGGTTAAATTATCTGATTGGAAAGGGGTACGTACAATTGCAAGATCCAGAACTTTGGATTGTAGTTGTTCGATGACACGATAAGTGTCATTTTCATATAATTCAAAACGAATTTCAGGAAATTGCTCATGAAATGGACGAAAAGCGCGCTGTGCCATCAGATCATGAGCAGAGGAAACAATACCAATTCGAAGTACGCCGGATTTTCCTTCACGATAGTCAGAAAGTTCCTGTAAAGTACGTGAAGAAAGATCTAAAATATCCTTGGAACGCTCATAAAGAATACGCCCGGCTTCTGTTAATTCAATCTGACGAGGTCCGCGGAAAAAGAGTTGAGAACCGATTTCC
>OGIK01002293.1_pt1 | contig 12454 bp, 10 predicted proteins | sample 1571781 | NCBI WGS metagenome assembly OGIK01 (sample SAMEA2581956, study PRJEB24529) | metagenome | biome: Human gut stool | place: China | collected 2011
CAGATATCAGAGAGGTGATACATATGACAATACGGGAAGAACTTGAAAAAATGGAACGGGAGACGCTGAGTCCGCATGCAACGCTGAGTGTGAACACGAAGGGCAGGGATAGGGAGGAAGAACAGTGTGATGTCAGACCTGTTTTTCAGCGCGACCGGGATCGAATCCTGCATTGTAAAGCGTTTCGGCGTTTGAAGAATAAGACGCAGGTTTTTCTGACACCGAAGGGAGATCACTATAGGACAAGACTTTCCCATACCTTAGAGGTATCGCAGAATGCGAGAACAATTGCAAAAGCACTGCGTCTGAATGAAGATCTGGTGGAAGCAATCGCATTGGGACACGATATGGGGCATACGCCGTTTGGCCATGCCGGAGAGTATGTGTTAAACGAAATCTGTGAAGACGGATTCCGGCACAACGAGCAGAGTGTCCGTATCGTGGAAAAACTTGAGAAAAATGGTATGGGATTAAATCTGACTTGGGAAGTGCGGGACGGTATTTTAAATCATCAGTCTAAGTCAATGCCCCATACTTTAGAGGGAAAAGTTGTCCGCTTATCAGATAAAATCGCCTATGTTTACCATGACGTGGATGATGCGATCCGTGCAGAGATTCTGACGGAGGATGATATTCCGTCAGAGATCCGGAAAACATTAGGTTTTACCACAAAACAGCGCTTAAATACACTCATACATAACGTGATCATGAACAGCATGCATCAGGATGACATCCGGATGTCAGCAGATATTCAGGAAGCCATGTTTGAGCTGCGCCATTTTATGTTCGATCATGTATACACGAATCCAATTGCCAAGGGTGAGGAAGTGAAGGCTAAGGCAATGATCCGGCAGCTCTTTGGATTCTACAAAGATCACATTGAGTTTCTGCCGGAAAAATACCTCGCCATGCTTGATGAAGGGGAAAAGACGGAGCGTGTGATCTGCGATTACATTGCGGGCATGACTGACCAGTACGCCATCACCAAATTCAGCGAATACTTCCTGCCGCAGGCCTGGCAGGTAGATGGATATTAAAATAAATTGAACTATTGCAAAACTCATAGAAAACGTAAAGTAAGTTGTGGAAACGTGACAAAAGCTTGAGAAGACATTGGGGAACCGCCGGTTCTTAGAAGTCAGATTCTGTATTTCATTCTGATTTATCAGAAATGAAATGCAGGATATGAGTTCTTAGTACCGCTGCGAGTGACACATAGCGAGAGCGTGTCTTCGAAAATTTTGTTACATTTTCACAACGGTAGTAGCGAAGATAAGAGTTTTGCAAATCAAGAAACGAAAGGAGGACACGCAGCATGCCATATTTTTCGGATGATATAATTGAAGAAGTGCGTTCCAGAAATGATATCGTAGATGTGATCGGACAGTATGTGCATCTGACGAAAAAGGGAAGCACCTATTTTGGACTGTGTCCTTTTCATAATGAGAAAACAGGATCATTTTCTGTTTCTCCGAATAAACAAATGTACTACTGCTTCGGCTGTGGAGCAGGAGGGAATGTTTTCACATTCATGATGCAGTATGAAAACTTTACCTTCGGGGAGGCAATGGAAGCTCTGGCTGACCGGGCGGGAGTTGCCCTGCCAAAGCAGGAATATTCTGCCGCACAGAAGAGAGAGGCAGATAAAAAACAGCGGCTGTTGGAGATCAACAAAGAGGCAGCCAGATATTTTTATACATTATTGCGGAATGACCGTGGAAAACATGCACTCGCTTATTTCCAGAAAAGAGAATTGTCTGAGGAGACCATGAAAAAATTTGGTCTGGGATATTCGGATCAGTACAGTGACGACTTATACCGGTATCTCCGTTCCAAAGGGTATGAGGATGAGATCTTAAAAGAGTCGGGGCTTGTGACGATCGATGAGAGACGTGGTGGCTATGACAAATTCTGGAACCGTGCCATGTTTCCAATCATGGATGTCCACAACAAAGTCATCGGTTTCGGTGGCAGGGTGATGGGCGATGGAGAGCCGAAGTATTTGAACTCACCGGAAACACCGATTTTTGATAAGAGCCGGAATCTGTACGGACTGAACTTTGCAAGGACAACAAAGAAACCACAGTTTTTACTGTGTGAGGGATATATGGATGTGATCGCACTGCATCAGGCAGGATTTGACAATGCGGTGGCATCGCTTGGAACTGCGCTGACGGCAGGGCATGCGAACCTGCTGAAAAGGTACACCAAGGAAGTGTACTTAACCTATGACAGTGACGGCGCAGGGGTGAAAGCAGCGCTCCGGGCAATTCCGATCTTAAAGGAAGTAGGGATTACGACAAAAGTGATCAACATGCGCCCGCACAAGGATCCCGATGAATTTATCAAGGCTCTGGGCGCAGAGGCGTATCAGGATCGTATCGATCATGCGGAGAACAGCTTTATGTTTGAGATACGCATTTTAGAACAGCAGTATGACATGAAAGATCCGGAGAGCAAGTCAGCCTTTTATCATGAAGTGGCAAAGAAACTCTGCTCCTTCACGGAAAAAATCGAGCGTGATATTTACGTTCAGGCAGTCGCGGAAAAATATATGCTGCCAACGCAGGATTTACAGCGGCTTGTCGGTAAATACGGAATGCAGATGGAAGGCATCCGAAAACAACCAACCCAGTTAAAAACCGGTATCAATGAGAAAAACGCCTCCGCCAGAGGAATCAAAAAAGAAGATGGGATGAAGCAATCCCAGAAACTTCTTTTGACATGGCTCATAGAGAATACCGGATTATATCATAAGATAAAAAAATATATCGCACCGAAGGATTTTACGGAGGAGATATATCATAAGGTAGCTGAAGTATTATTCCAGCAGTTTGAGGAGAGCGGAGAAGCAAACCCGGCGAAGATCGTCAGCATGTTTCCAGATGAGGAGGCACAGAAAGAGATTGCGGCGCTTTTCAATGCAAGAATCCATGAGGTCGAGTCAAAAGAAGACCGGGAGAAGGCATTGAAAGAGACCATTATCCGCATCAAACAAAACAGTATCAAGTATCGGTCCGGGCATTTGGCACCGACAGATATGGCTGGTCTGATGCAGCTAGTAACAGATAAACGTGACCTGGAAGAATTGGAGAAATTGCATATTTCCATTGATTAGGGACAAAATAGTAGAAAACTTGAGAGGATGAAACAAAATGGCAAAAAAGACAGAAAACGAGGTAAAGGAAACCAAAAAAGAAGCAGCAGTGATGGATGAAGCTGCAAAAGAAAAGTTTCAGCAGAAGTTAAAAGATCTGTTAGCCTTGGCCAAAAAGAAAAAGAACATGTTGGAATACCAGGAGATCAGCGACTTCTTTGCGGACATGCAGTTAGAGGCAGAGCAGTTTGATAAAATTCTTGATTTTCTGGAAGCAAACAATATCGATGTACTTCGGATCACAGATGATGATTCTGATGATGAAATTTTACTCGATGTAGATGATGAAGACGAGATCGAAGTGGAAAAAATCGACCTTTCCGTGCCGGATGGCGTGTCCATTGAAGATCCGGTCCGTATGTATTTGAAGGAGATCGGTAAAGTACCTCTTTTAAGTGCAGAGGAAGAGATCGAGCTGGCAAAAAATATGGAAGCCGGTGCTGTGGCGAAGGAAAAGATCGCAATCTTAAAGAGCAGAGAAGAGAATGCAACGGAAGAAGAACTTGCAGAGATCAAAGAAGAGGTCAAGAATTTGCAGAAAGATCTTGATGCAGGGGATGAGGCAAAGAAACGTCTTGCAGAAGCAAACTTACGTCTGGTTGTTTCCATTGCAAAAAGATATGTGGGACGTGGAATGCTTTTCCTTGATCTGATTCAGGAAGGTAACCTTGGTCTGATCAAAGCTGTGGAAAAATTTGACTACCGCAAGGGATATAAATTTTCTACCTATGCAACATGGTGGATACGTCAGGCGATCACAAGAGCAATCGCCGATCAGGCGAGAACAATCCGTATTCCGGTTCATATGGTTGAGACAATCAATAAGCTGATCCGTGTATCCAGACAGTTACTTCAGGAGTTAGGACGTGAACCTAGTCCGGAAGAAATTGCAGCAGAGATGAATATGCCGGTAGAGCGTGTACGTGAGATCTTAAAGATTTCGCAGGAGCCTGTTTCTCTGGAGACACCAATCGGTGAGGAGGAAGACAGCCATTTAGGAGACTTCATTCAGGATGATAATGTGCCTGTACCAGCAGATGCAGCAGCATTCACATTGTTAAAAGAGCAGTTAGAGGAAGTACTTGGAACACTGACCGAGAGAGAGCAGAAAGTGCTGACACTTCGTTTTGGTTTGGAGGACGGTCGTGCCAGAACACTGGAAGAAGTTGGAAAAGAGTTCAATGTAACCCGTGAGCGTATCCGTCAGATCGAAGCAAAAGCGCTCCGTAAACTCCGCCATCCAAGCAGAAGCCGCAAATTAAAGGATTACTTAGAGTAAAATGGTAAAGATTTCAAATCGTTTAACGACAGCCGCAGCTCTTGTCACACAGGGATATACACTGGCAGATGTTGGAACTGACCACGGATACATTCCAATCTATCTGTTGCAGCAGGAGAAAATTCCATCTGCGATCGCCATGGATATCAACGAAGGACCGTTAGAGCGGGCAAAAGAACATATTGCTTTATATGGATTGCAGGCATACATACAGACACGTCTCTCAGACGGTGTGGCAGCTTTAAAACCTGGCGAGGTGGAAGCTGTCCTCATCGCCGGTATGGGAGGCGGACTTGTCATGCATATCTTACAGGATGGGGAACAGGTCTGCCGGACTGCAAAAGAACTCATCCTGCAGCCACAGTCCGAGATAGAGCACGTCCGTGAGTTTTTAAGAGAAGAAGGATATACCATTCTCGCAGAGGACATGGTGTTAGAGGACGGAAAATTCTATCCGATGATGAAAGTGCAGTATCAGGGTGAAAAGGCACAGAAAGCTTCGGAAGAGTTGAAACTTTCAGATCTCTATGGTGGATTACTCCTGCAAAACCGCCATCCTGTGTTGAAAACTTTCCTTGAAAAAGAAAAACTGATTTACACAGACATCAGGGATAATCTCAAAAAACAGCCGGAGTCAGAAAAAATCAGGACACGGCTTGCAGAAGTGGAAGACATACTGCATTATAATGAACTTGCATTACAGTTTTATGTATAAAAATTGGAGTGTATAATGGGAATATAGAGTTTGGAAAAGAAGAATCGAGAAATCGGTTCTTTTTTCTATCTAAAAGAGAAAATATAAAATTGTTTTCGTATTGAGTACATGAATATAATGTGATAAGATATATCCATAGATGTGAAATTTATATATATGAATAGAAAAACGAGAGGAAAATAAAATGACGATCAGCGAGAGAATATTAAAAGTATTGAAAGACAGAAATATGACACAGGCTGAATTTGCAAAACAGGTTGGGATTGCGACCAGTACCATCAGCGAATGGAAAAAAAGAAAGACAAATCCTACTGCGGATAAGATCATGGATATTTGTCATGTATTACAGATAACACCAGAACAACTTCTTACTGGAAAAGGTATCGAGGATGAAGAAAACATTACTGTTACAAGTCGTGAGAGTTGTTTTACGCCTTATGATATTCAATTGGTTCAAGATTACCATGGACTTAAGGAAGAACAGCAGAAGCGTCTGATGGCTTATATGGAGGCTTTAAAGAAGATACAAAGTCTTGAAGAAATATAAAATAAATTTGTATATTGTGATTCGGATTTGAGGTTTTGTTTTGGAACTTCAAAATAACCAGAGAGGAAATTTGATGAACGAAATTACCAATATAGTTGAGAAACCAACATTACTGAAGCAGGATATTGAACTATCAAAATTAATATATACGATTCGCGGAAAACAGATAATGTTAGATTGTGATCTGGCTATACTGTATGGTTATACAGTGAAAAGACTAAATGAACAAGTAAAGAATAATAAAAATAGATTTCCGGAAGATTTTATGTTTCAAATGACGAGGGAGGAAGTAAACGATTTGCGGTCGAAATTTCCGACCGCAAATATAAATCCCAAAAGCAGATATTTACCCCATGTTTTTACCGAACAGGGAATTTATATGTTGGCGACAGTGTTAAGTGGTGAAATTGCAGAAAAACAAAGTATTTTTATAATGCGTGCATTTCGCGAGATGCGGCATTTTATTTCAAGCAATGCTCTTTTGTTTGAAAGGATTAATGCTGTTGAACTGAAACAACTGGAATTACAAAAAGATGCGGAGGAAAATTTTACAAAAATATTTGAATATATATCCAATCATGAAGAGGAATGTCAGAAGATTTTTTTTGACGGACAGATATTTGATGCTTTCAGTTTACTCACAAATATTATTACTCATGCCCAAAAGGAGATAATTCTTATTGACGGATATATTGATATTATTACGTTGAACATTTTGGCTAAGAAGAACATAGGGGTGAATGTTTATACATACACGTTGCCTAATACAAAGTTATCGGCTCAGGATATAGCAAATTTTAATGCACAGTATCCAACACTTACCGTAAAAAAAACAGCATCTTTTCATGATAGGTTTCTGATTATAGATGGTAAAGAAGGATATCATATTGGAGCTTCTCTAAAGGATGCCGGTAAGAAATGTTTTGGCATAAACAGAATAGAAGGAGTCGAGGACATTAAAGATATAATAACTAAAGCACAGCAGACAGGGAAATAAAAGGGGAGTATAATCCCCCCTTATTTCAAAAACATCCGCATCATCTTTTCTTTCAATCCGGTATATTTCTGATACCGGATCGGCAGATCCATCCACGTTTTCTTATCGACAATACTGCGGTAATGGCTGAAAGTCTCAAATCCAACCCTGCCGTGGTAGCTGCCCATGCCGCTCTCACCGACACCGCCGAATGGCATATCGCTCGTTGCAAGATGAATGATCGTGTCATTGATACAGCCGCCGCCAAAACGGCAGGTATCTAAGACCTTCTTCTGTGCAGCCTTGTCCTCACTGAAAAAATAAAGCGCAAGCGGATGAGGGTGGGATTCCACGGTATCAAGCGCTTCGTCTAATGTGTCGAAAGTGAGGATCGGAAGCAGAGGACCGAAGATCTCTTCGCCCATCACAGCGTCGTCCCACGTAATATTATTGAGAACGGTAGGTGCAATGCGGAGCGATTCAGGCTCGGACTGTCCGCCGTACACAAGCTTTTCCCCATTGATCAGCCCGAGAATGCGTTCAAAATGCTTTTCGTTGATGATCTTTCCGTAATTCGGGTTTTTCAGAGGTTCTTTCCCAAACTGCTTTTCAATCTCGGCTAAGATCGCAGTGATAAGCTCATCGCGGATGCGTTTGTCACAGAGAATATAATCCGGCGCAACACAGGTCTGTCCGCAGTTCAAATACTTGCCGAAGACAATACGCTTTGCGGCAAGCCGGATCTTAGCGGTGGAGTCAACGATACATGGGCTCTTTCCGCCAAGCTCTAACGTGACAGGGGTTAAATATTCAGCCGCATGGCAGAGTACCTCCCGTCCGACAGTCTTTCCACCGGTGAAAAAGATCATGTCAAAACGCTGCTGTAACAATGCCTGATTTTCTGCGCGGCCGCCATCGACCACTGCAACATAATGTGCCGGAAAACATTCTTCAATCATGGTCTTCATGACATTGAACGTGCAAGGGGCGTAGGCGCTTGGTTTTACGACCGCAGTATTTCCGGCTGCTATGGCATCGATCAGCGGATCGAGTGTCAGTAACACCGGGTAATTCCATGGACTCATGATCAGCACGGTTCCGTAAGGGGAAGGGGAGCGGAAGCTCTTTGCTGCGAACTGGGCGGCCGGAGTGGAAACACGTTTGCTGCGCATAAGGCTGCGGAGATGCTTCTGCATCCAGGTAAGCTCGGACAGCGTCAGCCCGATCTCACACATATAGCTCTCCATACGGCTCTTTCCGAGATCCTCTTTCAATGCCGCAGCGAGGTCGGCTTCATGGCGGATCATAGCCTCCTTCAGACTTTCTAACTGTTTCAGGCGGAATTCCGCCGGGATCGTTTTGCCAGTGGAAAAAAAGTGGTTCTGTTGTTGTAAAATATCCTTGATCTCCTGTTCGGTCATGAGGATGCCTCCTTTTATCTTCAGGATCGATCAGACAGTTACCTGTTCTGACTCAACCTGTATCCGTACATCTGATACATATATACTATCGAAAATAACATACTTCTGCAAGTGTTTTACTTCCGGGCAGACAGGAAAAACAATTCTTGAAAAACGGCGCTTATAATGCTACAGTAATAATACTGATGATCTGCAGCAGAGATCATGGCGCAGATCAGTTTGATAATAATGTGACTGCCGGATACGAAGGGCAGATTGCGGAAAGGCATGGAAAATAAAATGAACGATTATAAAATAGGCACAAAATGTGTACAGGCAGGATATACCCCGGAGAATGGACAGCCGCGGCAGATTCCGATCATCCAGTCTACCACTTTCAAATACAGCACCAGTGAGGACATGGGAAAACTATTTGATCTTGAGGCATCCGGATATTTCTATACACGGCTGCAGAATCCGACGAATGATCATGTCGCAGCCAAGATCGCAGCAATGGAAGGCGGCACAGCCGCAATGCTGACTTCAAGCGGACAGGCAGCGAACTTTTTTGCTATATTCAACATATGTGAGAGTGGAGACCATATCGTGGCATCATCCTCAATCTACGGCGGAACCTTCAACCTCATTGCAGTTACGCTTGCCAAAATGGGGATCACGGCAACCTTCGTGTCTCCTGACGCATCGGAGGAGGAGTTGAACGCTGCATTCCGTCCGAACACAAAGCTGATGTTTGGCGAGACAATCGCCAATCCGGCATTGACAGTATTAGATATTGAGCTCTTTGCAAAAACAGCACATGCGCACGGCGTACCTCTTATCATAGACAACACATTTCCAACTCCGGTCAACTGCAGGCCATTTGAGTGGGGTGCGGATATTGTGACACACTCCACCACCAAATACATGGATGGACATGGTGCGGCAGTGGGCGGTGCGATCGTTGACAGCGGAAAATTCGACTGGATGGCACACGCAGACAAATATCCGGGACTTTGTACACCGGATGAGAGTTACCATGGCGTGACCTATGCAGAAAAATTTGGCAATGAGGGCGCATTCATCACAAAATGTACAACACAGCTTATGCGTGATCTCGGATGCATCCAGTCGCCACAGAACGCATTCCTGTTAAACCTTGGACTGGAGTCGCTGCACGTGCGTATGCCTAAGCATGTGGAAAACGGACAGGCAGTTGCAGAATTTTTGGAAAAACATCCAAAGGTAGCCTATGTGAACTATCCGGGTCTGCCTTCCAGTAAATACTATGAGCGTGCCAGAAAATACCTGCCACACGGCGGATGCGGTGTCGTTTCATTCGGATTAAAAGGCGGCAGGGAGGCTGCGTCTGCTTTTATGCAGAACTTAAAGCTTGGAGCGATCGAGACACATGTGGCAGATGCAAGAACCTGCTGTCTGAATCCGGCAACCTCCACGCACAGACAGATGACAGATGAACAGCTGAAAGAGGCAGGTGTTCCGGCAGAGCTGATCCGGATAAGTCTCGGTTTAGAGGATAAGGAAGATCTGATCGCAGATATTTCGAATGCGTTGGATGCGATCAGGGACTAATATGCAGAAAAAAGAAAGTGCAGAGAGAAAAATGAGTAAGATAAAAACAAAAAAAGTGCTGACACCGGAGCAGAAGAAAAAGCGCATCCGCAACATCATCATTGTCGCAGTGATCCTTGTGGCAGCTTCCGTTGCAACTTACTGGATGCAGCCGCAGAACAAAGCGCTGGCAGAGAGTGAAGTGTTCAGCGAAGAGGAAGTGAAGGCACAGGCGGAAAAAATCATAGGGCTTCTGAATGCAGAGGATTTTGACAGCCTGCAAAGCCTTGTTGTCCCGGACATGCAGGAGATCATGAACAAAGAGCGCATGGACGAGGGCAAGGCGCGGATCTCGGAAGACTGGGGAAATTTTGTTTCCATTGAAACAATGCAGGATGCGGAGATCATACAGAGAGGTGCGCATATCGCAGCCGTTTACGTGACTGCAGAATATGAAAACATTGAGGTACATTACACACTGGCGTTCAACGAGGACATGAAACTTGCGTCCTTTGGAATCCAATAGCCGGATCATTCCTGCGGAAACATATAGGAAAAATAAACATCCTTAAAATTAGCGTAATTGTCTCTTGAAATCGGAATCTGTGCGCCGGATTTTGTGAAGAGAGAGGTTTTACCGAACTTTTCCACGCAGCTTAACGCTGCAATATAGCTGCGGTGGCATTTATAAAACCCTTTTTCCACTGTGAAAATCGATTCACACTGGTGAAAGGGTTCTTTTATGGAGATCACCGAGCCGTCTTTCAATGTGACTAAGACATTCTTATTCTGCGCTTCCAGATATTCGACATCCTGAAAATAAATCGCCTGGTAGCCGGAATCTGTTCTTGCCGCGAAATGAGCCATGGAAGCCTTGTGGGCTTCGTACCAGCTGTCGAGGACTGCATGGAAACGCACTTCGTCAAGAGGTTTCAACAGATACCAGAAAGTGCGGACTTCATAAGATTCCAGCGCAAATTCCGGTGAGGAAGTCAGAAAAATGATCGGAACGTGCGGGTCATGCTGGCGCAGTTCGCGGGCGGTATCCATGCCGCTCAAAAGGGGCATGATCATATCAAGCAGGATCAGATCCATGCCATAAGCCCTGTGTGCGGAGATCAGTTCGTCACCGTTTGTGAACCGGTAGAGCTGCAGTGTCAGCTGATGCGCCCGGCACCAGGAATCAAGACTGTCTGAAAGCAGATCCAAAAATTCAGTTTCATCATCACAAATCGCAATCTTTACCATAATAAATTTCCTCGCTTAAAGAATAATGCGGACTACAAAGTCCTCACCTTCCATGTAAAACTGGTACTGTCCGTGTTCCTTCTCTACATAATAAATGACGCTTTGGACACCGATACCATGATTCTTTGCCGTTGTAACCGGGATACCGTTTGAAAAAACAGGTGTCTCTGAAGCCGGATTCTTCTGCAGGATCAGAAGGTGGTTTCCCTTTTCAAAAATGCTCAGATGCACGATGCGTTTTCCCACAGGGAGCTTCGTGACTGCATGCATGGCATTTTCCAGAAGATTGGAAAGGATCGCACAGAAAGTCATTTCAGAGCAGCAGAGCGTCTGCGAAGTCTGAATCTGTACGTCAAAAACGATCTGATTTTCCACAAACCGTGTCTGGTAAATGGAAAGAACCGAATTCAGCAGCTCATTTCTGCAGAAAGAGTGAATGACCGTGTCGTCATATTGCTTATTGATCTCCTGAATATAATCAAGCGCGCGCTCCGGTTCCTGCTGGGAGATAAAAGTCTGGATGGCAGCAAGATGATGGCGCATGTCGTGCCGCAGGATCTTCATGCGGTGTTCGCTGCTGCGGACCTGCTCGATCTCCGAGTGCAGGGAGTTCAACTGCATATTGGTAAGCTGACCGTATTGTTCAGCGCGGTTTTTCAACTCATATTCCTGAAAATAGACGAACAGGAAAATGACATAGGAAATACACATGGCAAATGCGAGAAATTCCACGACCACCTTATTTCCGGAGTAAAGAAGCATGGAGAACTTTGTGGTAGAGTAATCAAACACATAATAGACAAATGGCATCGCCCCGAGGATATACAGCTCCCGGTCAGATTTTGCAAAAAGCAGTGCGGTAGTCTGGCACAGATACCGGCTTAAGAAAGCGAAAACGGCAACAGTCACGATAATCCTTACCAGATAATAAACCCAGTCCAATCCGCTCAGGGATAAGGCAAAAATACCTGCCCAGTTGCTGAACTGGCAGCACAGATAGGCGGTCATAATAGAGATTATGGAAGGCAGCCAGCGGAAACGGTAATAAAACACCAGCAGCAGAAAAAGCGGCAGATGCACGAAAATCGGATAGACGGCTTCCGTGAACAACGAACCGAATACCGTATTGCAGATCAGAAAGAAAAGTCCGGATACTGCTCCACCGCCAAGAAGAATGCAGACATTTTTCTTATTCTGTTTTACCCCGAGAAAAAAGGCGGACAGAAAAATGCCAAACAGCATCGTCGTTAAGTGGTGTGTATAAGTTAAAATCTGAAGCAGCATGTGCAGTCCTCCTTGTTTCACAGTTATGATACATCCATTATAAAAAAATCGGAAATGCAAAGCAAGCCTGCATCTTACAATTCACGCCATATAGTTACAACTCACGCCGAAATCCGGGTTTTGGGTGAACGCTGTGATAAAATGAAAAAAATGGTAAAGCGATATATGTAACTATTCAGAAACCCATTCGCAAAACCGCTCTTTCAGAGCTTTCCTTTTGCTCATGTGGTTACTTCGCCAAAGAAATTTTCAAAATTATGCTCATTCATGCAAGCATGA
>OGIK01002300.1_pt1 | contig 12408 bp, 8 predicted proteins | sample 1571781 | NCBI WGS metagenome assembly OGIK01 (sample SAMEA2581956, study PRJEB24529) | metagenome | biome: Human gut stool | place: China | collected 2011
GTATTGGAGAAGTAGCTTAACAGGACTTCAAACATTTCAAAAAGTCCCTGTACAACGAACATTCCCTTCTCTTTTGGCATAACTTCTGATTTCTTCTCAATGAGGGCTGTAAGTGGCTCTTTCAGGAAGATCAGGATCAATGGTACGCCGAACATGATAAACAGTACGATTCCGCCGGGAAGTGTTTTGCCATTCAGTATAAGTGCAATGGAGACAACTGCAGAGCCGTAGAATACCAGACCAGCTACTGAGTTTGTATCAAACCAGATGTGTTCTACATCTCCGGCTTTCCAGGCATTCAGGATGTTAAATACCATACATAAAAGAATCAGGCACATACCAAAACCAATGGCAACAATAAATACTGTATTCAGCTTTCCGATAAACGGAACTGACATCATATTGTTCATCGGGCGAAGCCACAGAGCAGGTATCACATCTTCGAATCCGAAGATACTTCCGAACATAAATCCGAAGATTGTGGAGAACACACCTGCACAACTGATAATGCCTGCCAGTGTGATATGTTTGAATTTATAAAGCAGGAAACCTCCGATAAAGAGCAGTAATCCCTGCCCCACATCACCGAACATTGCACCGAAGATAAAGGAATAAGTCAGTGCTACAAACCATGTGGGATCCATCTCGTTATAGGCTGGAAGACCATACATCTTAATGTACATTTCAAATGGTTTAAACAGTTTCGGATTCTTCAGTTTCGTTGGCGGCTGCTGGTGTATACCTGGCTTCAGATGTTCGTCCTCTTCACCGTCAATAATACAGAAAATGCGGCTGTCGTCTTTGATATCATTCTGGAAAGAATGGGCATCTTTCTCTGTCATCCATCCACATAAGATATAGAAAACATCCTTATCCCCATGTGTACATGCTGCAAGTCTGCGCACATCAAAGTTACCGGAAAGCTGTGCGATAGCATTGCGGGAGGCAACGATATCTTTCTGATTTCTAAGAAGAAAATCTGCTTTTTTCTGATCAGCAGATGCCAGATCAGCAGCAACTCTGTTGCGTGTTTCAGTCAGTTGTTCGAAAGCTTCTTTTGCTGTTCCCTCATAAGTATCCGGCATATAAATACGCTCGAAGTGCATGGAAGAATAGACGGCTTTTACTTTCTGGGCTTCGTGCTCCGGGACAAAATACAGACCCCAGACATACTGGTCATCTTCATCACATTTAATGAAAATTGTGTCCAGATTTTCGTAAATATACTTTTCGAATTTCTGGTAATATTCCTTCTCAATCCTTCCGAAACGGAAGTGGATGAACCGGAATTTCAGGATTGAGGAAATATTATAATTAATATTTCTGAACGGGCGGATCACTCGCAGAGATTCATCCAGAGCTGCAAGCCGACTCTCCAGATCAGCACGTTTATTGCTTAGTTCCTGATAATCAGACTGAATCCGGCGGACTGTATTTAAAGCCTTTTCTGTATCCATAGGTTTGACAGAAATCTTCTCCGGATCTGCCAGTTCATCATAGAAACTGTTGGCAGTAGTGAGTGCTTCCTTGTATGGATTGATCTCCATAAACGGAGAAAGACTCTCTACTGCGGTCAGCTCGGAAAGGGCATTTTCCAGATGAATTTCGTATTTGGAAAGATAGGTGTTTACCACTCTGTCAATATCGGTTTTAGGACCGGTAATGCTCAGGAACTTCATTTTCTCAATCATAAATTCACCTCCTGGTTAATGTTCTTTAAACTGCGAAGCAGTTATTCAGTTATGCGTCATATAGAAATCAACTGTTGCAAATATAACGCATGGCTTCATCATGCTGCACACCGTAACGTACGCATTCAATGGCGATAGTCAGGCGGTTTACTTCGTGTTCCTTGTTATACAGATAAGAATAGATCACTGCTACAGAATATGGATTTCTGTGGGATTCCTTCTCAAGGATCGAGCGGTGGATGTGGTTGTAGAATTCTTCCAGATTGGCTACGGTAAGCTGTTCATATTTGTTGCCGTACCATGTTTTCTGGAAAATTCTTCGACCTTCTTCGTATGAAGGTGCTTCCACCAAAGCTGTGATCTCTTCTTTCTTTAACTTATAATTTACAGGGATCAGCAGGGCATAAATACTTGCCGGATTCATGTTGTAATACCTTTTGGAACGCTGGATAAACTGCAGGTTCAGCATATCAAATTTCTCGCCGTAAGTGCAGGTAATCTCTTCCAGATCTTTACCTTTAAACAGCTTCTTACGGATGTTCCAGATCTGGGTAAAATAGTACAGATCCAGTGCCATACCATAGTCGAAGAGAAGTGCTGTTTCATGCTCCTGGATTTTCGAAAGCGGGATATAAAATTCGTTTCCTTTGAGACAGGAGATCAGTTCCTCCATGGTGGAACAGGTAGTGATCCGGTCTACATCAATATTGGAATGCAGACGGAAAAATTCACGGTACGGAGAAACATCTACAGGATCCGTGTCGCGGTGATCGAAGATATTTGTCATGACTTCCTTCAGTACACGGATTTCATATCGCTTGGAATACAGATCCAGAAATTTACGCTGCTCCGGGTTGGCAAAGTGATAAATTCTGGAGAAATTCTGGAATATGGATTTCTTCAGAAGCTTCTCAATCTGGCCACGGTGCAGGGTATTTTCATCCAGTGCATCCCACCTGGAAGAGTATTCCGGCATTCGCTTCAGATAGGCGGCTACCTGCGTGACATCGGAGAGTTGGAGGATTTCCTCGAACTGATCCATGGTAGTAAGCCTGCTCTGCATTGCGCGGATTTTCGTGGAAAGTCCGCTGTAGGAGAGTACGCCTCCCATTGTTTTTCACTTCCTTTCCTGATGTCATCTAGTACATCGTTTTCGAAATAACTATACCACTCACTTGTCTGCAAATCCGAGTGCACAGGTCTAAAAGCCTCAGCGTAGCCCGCTACGCCTGCGTTTTTAGACCTGCACACTCGAATCCGCATCCTATGCGATTGGTATAGTTATTTACGAAACGATGTACTAGAGTGTGTCTGAAAAATCATTCCCACAAATTGTGACGCACATCTTGCAGAAAGCCTTTTTCAGACACGCTCTAGCGTTTGAGACAGATCTTTACATAGCCAGTATTTTCTCAAACAATTCTCTGGAAAGTTGTGAGTGCTGCTGTTCGTAATGAGCATCCAGTGAAGAAAAGGTAGCGTCTGTATCTGCACGTAACTGTGCCAGGCGGGAATCTTTTTCTTCTTCCAGTTGCTGACGGATCCGTTGAATCTGCTCTGCTGTCCGGGACTCCAGCTGCTCGTCATAATTTTTACATTTCTGTTCTGCCTCTTCAGAAAGCTGTTGCTTTTGCCGGTCGCAGTCTTCCATGATGCGTTGGGCTGTAAGCTCGATTTCAGATAATTTGTTAAGTATCTGCTCCATCTTCAACCTCCTTGGTTGTCAAAATTTTACAAAAAAACCAGATTTACTATGTGAAAAATAGTAATATCTGTTAGATATCATACACCCTTTTGTTAAAAAAAACCATCTAAATTTTTTTCAGAAATAAAAAAATTGTTATTTTTTAGACAAGTTAGAGAAATCTCCTGCGAATATCTGTCCGGGATGTAATTGACGTTAGGAGTATGGTATGGTAGTTTATTGGTGGCAGGAAATTGCACGCACATCTTGCGTAAAGCATTTTTCAAACACGCTCTGGAGATATAAGAAAAGGAACAGGAGATTTTTATGAGATTAAGAAATATTCCGGGAGCTCAGGATGCAATTCTGGAGAGCCCTTATGTGGTGCAGGAGCCACAGACAAAGAAAGGACACTGGGGGGAGGTTTTTGCGAAAAAGCAGCCTCTTCATATTGAAGTAGGGATGGGAAAAGGAAGATTTCTTATGGATCTGGCCTGGCTGCATCCGGATATCAATTATATAGGAATCGAGATGTATGACAGCGTTCTTCTTCGCGCATTGCAGAAGAGGGAGGAACTGGAGGAGAATGGAGAGGTTTATTCTAATTTATTTTTTATGAGAGTGGATGCCAGACTTCTGCCGGAAATCTTTGAGAAAGGTGAAGTAGATAAGATTTATCTGAACTTTTCCGATCCATGGCCAAAAGCCCGCCATGCAAAACGTCGCCTGACATCCAGAGAATTCCTGGCACGTTACGACCAGATCCTGGTTCAGGATGGAAAAGTGGAATTTAAGACAGATAATAAGGAACTGTTTGAATTTTCCCTGGAAGAAGTGGAGGAAGCCGGATGGAATCTGGAGGCATCTACTTTTGATTTGCATCATAATGAAGAGATGGTACAGGGAAATGTTATGACAGAATATGAAGAGAAATTTTCCTCAATGGGAAATCCAATCTGTAAGATGGTGATTTCCAGAGAGTGTCACAGATAAAGAAGCAGAGCAATCATCTGGTTTATGGCAATTCCGTAGTGAAGTGGATTGCGATTATTCATTTGACTATCTATTATGGCTGGCAGTGCATATTATAGTATAAGAAAATTTCGGGGCGCGAAGCGCCCCGAAGGAGTCAGCCAGTGAAACGAAAAAGTTCTTTTCATAATAAGATGCTACAATTCCGTTATGAACACAAAAACTTTGATAATACTTTCAGCCGCCTGCGGAAATCCGCAGAAGAGGTCAATAAAACACTTAACAAAATGTCCCAAAACGACGAAAAAAAGGAAAAATAAATGAAATAGAAAAAAATCTGATTTTTTTTGAAAAAACCTATTGACATTTAAACGACTATTATATATAATATCACTTGCGTTGAGGGTGATGCAAAACTTCACCACAGAGAAAAGAACAAAAGAATATGCGCCTTTAGCTCAGTTGGTAGAGCACCTGACTCTTAATCAGGGTGTCCAGGGTTCGAACCCCTGAAGGCGCATTAAGAACACTGTTTTTGCGGACAAAGCGATTGCCGCGGGGACGGTGTTTTTTATGTTTTACGGGAAAGTGAAAAATAAAGGTGTCTGGGAAATAGAGAGAAATGAAGTATTTACGCCCCTGCGGAGAAAGTTCCACAAGGGCGTAAAAGTATTTTATGCTGCTGATAGCGCTTGAAGAACACAGGGTCAAGCTGGTAAATATCTTCATGCAGAAGGGAAGACTGCTGCGCAAGATGAAGATAAACTCTCTTTATAACCAGTCATCACACTTTATACAAACCATCCTGATAACATTGAAATCCCTCTCTGTTGGAAAGAGTTGATGACATTGAATTTTTATAAGTCGGAAACATATAAGACATTGCAAGAAAAAGAAAAGGGTTTGTGAAAAGATTTTAACGCTTTTCGTATCAAAAGATGCACTATGGCTTCTGATTATGTTATACTCTATACTCAGTGTATTGTCGAAAGAAGAGGAATAAGTCAAATATCTGGGTTCCGGTCTGGTCAAAGGAGGTTACGGTATCGAATGAAAAAAATACTAAAAAGAACAGGAAAAATATTTTGCCTTTTCCTGCTGATCGTGGTGCTGGTAAATGTACTTTCACCTCTTTTTTGCAGGAAACCGGACGAAAAATATGTGGAAAGTCTGAGAGAAACAGAATTTACATCAGAGACAGAAGGAACGGAAAGGATTTGCTGCATTGACGATAATGAAGAGGCACTTTTGTGGAGGCTTCGTATGATTGGCACTGCGAAGGAGAGCATTGTACTGTCTACCTTTGACTTACGCGCGGATGATAATGGCACTAAAATTCTTGCCGCATTGAATTGCGCTGCGGCAAGAGGTGTGAAGATTCAGTTATTGATCGATGGAATTTATCAGCAACTGTTTCTGGCTGGAAGCAGCGATTTCCAGGCTCTGGCATCATATGAGAATGTGGAAGTGGGAGTTTACAATCCGGTGACACCGGTCAATCTGTTTAAGGTGAATTATCGCATGCATGATAAATATCTGATCGTGGATGAGAAAATGTATCTGCTGGGCGGACGCAACAGCAATGATATCTTTCTGGGGAATCAGACAAAAGGCATTAATGAAGACAGAGATATCCTGGTGTATGATACATCAGAAGGACAGGGAGAGTCTCTGAACCAGCTTGAGGATTATTTCCATAAAATATGGAAGGAAAGCTGTGTGAGCATTAAAAAAGGCAAACAATCTTCCAGATATACGGATGCATACCGGCACATGGAAGAAATTTACATATCTCTGCTGAAAAGGTACAATGATATAGAAACATACAGTGCATGGGAAAAGGATACGATAGAAGCAAACAAGATCACTCTGATCAATAATGGAATTGAGGCGGGACGAAAAACACCGCAGGTTCTCCAGACAATTCAGTATCTTACTGAAAATGCAGATCATGTAATAATACAGACTCCTTATGTGATCTGTAATGGTTACATGTATGATGTATTGCAGGGGATTTCAGATCATGCAAAGCTTCAGATCGTGCTGAATGCAGTGGAAAAAGGCTCTAATCCATGGGGCTGTACAGATTATCTTAATCAGAAAAAGAAAATTCTGGAAACAGGGGCAGATGTGTATGAACTGATGAATGATTATCCGGTTCATACAAAAGCTGTGCTGATAAATGACCGTCTGTCAGTAGTAGGTTCCTATAATCTGGATATGCGAAGTACTTATCTGGATACGGAACTGATGCTGGTAATTGACAGCGAAAAACTGAGTCAGCAGATTCACGAAACAGAATCAGATTATATGGAAAAAAGCAAAGAGGTACTTGCAAACGGTCAGGAAACCGAAGGCGCAAAGTACCAGGGGAAAGTGTTGAATCGGAAAAAGAAGTTATACTACGGCGTGCTCAGGATTATCATTCGTCCTCTTCGGCAGCTGCTTTAGAGTGTGTTTGGAAAATCATTCCCAAAATCTCCTGCAAATTGTGACGCACATCTTGTGTAAAGCATCTTTCAGACACGTTCTAGAAAATAATATCACAAGTATATGTCATATAAATGTTCAGTAGCTGAAAAAAAGCGTTGTCAATCAGACTACAGAAGATTAAAATAGACATAAAAGCAACTGTTACAACTGTTGTTGATGTAAAGGAGGAAAAGCTTTTATGGACTTAAAGAAATTTGTACTGGAAGGTAATCCTGTATGCAGAAAGGAAGCTGTGATCGTGGGCGATCATTTCAGGATTACAATGCTGACAACTGCCCTGATTCGTTTTGAGTACAGCGAAGACGGAGGATTTGAGGACAGAGCAACACAGATGGTATGCAATCGTGATTTCTCGGTGCCGGAATTCAGGGTGAGCGATGGCGGTGAGGAATTACATATTTACACCAAAGACCTGGAAATCCACTATGACAGGCAGAAATTTTCTCCAAGCGGTCTGATGATACGTGTTGCGGGTGGAAAAGCCAGCGAGCGTGTATGGCATTATGGTGATGAACCGAAAGATCTGCTGGGAACAGCCAGAACCCTGGATGAGGCAGACGGTGAGATTCCGCTGAGTCATGGCATTATGTCCAGAAACGGTTTTTCAGTGCTGGATGATTCGCACACAATGGCGATGGGCGAAGATGGAATGGTAGAGCCACGTCAGGGAAACAGGGCAGACTTCTATTTCTTTGGATATGGTCACAGATATGTGGAATGTCTGCAGGATTTTTACAGATTATGTGGAAAAACACCTCTGCTTCCAAGATATACGTTCGGAAACTGGTGGAGCAGATATCACAAATACACAGAGACAGAGTACAAAGAACTGGTAGAGCGTTTTGAGAAAGAAGAAGTGCCGTTTTCTATTGCAGTTGTAGATATGGACTGGCATCTGGTAGAGGATGTACCTCCTGTATATGGAAGCGGATGGACAGGATATACCTGGAATAAGAAGTTTTTCCCCAATCCGCCTGAATTTATGGACTGGCTGCACAAACATGGATATAAGATCACACTGAACGTACATCCGGCAGATGGAGTGCGTGCTTATGAAGAAGCCTATCCGAGAGTTGCAGAGAAGATGGGAATTGATCCTGCAAGCAAGGAACCGGTGCTTTTTGACATGACAGATCCGAAATTCATTGAGACATATTTTGAGGAACTGCATCATCCGATGGAAGAAGAGGGAGTAGACTTCTGGTGGCTTGACTGGCAGCAGGGAACTGTAACCAAGGTTCCGGGACTGGATCCGCTCTGGATGCTGAACCACTATCACTATCTGGACAGCAAGTGGAAAGGAAAACGTGCGCTGACTTTCTCAAGATATGCAGGTCCAGGAAGCCACAGATACCCGGTTGGTTTTTCCGGTGATACGTTCATTACCTGGGAGAGTCTGAAATTCCAGCCATATTTCACAGCAAATGCCAGCAACATCGGTTTTGGATGGTGGAGTCATGATATCGGTGGACATATGTTTGGATACAGAGACGACGAGCTCACTGCAAGGTGGGTACAGCTTGGAGTCTTTTCACCAATGAATCGTCTGCACAGCACAGATAACCCGTTTAATGGAAAAGAACCGTGGAAATACAACCAGATTGTAGAAACAGTAATGAAGAATTTCCTGAAACTGCGTCATAAGCTAGTTCCGTATCTTTACACCATGAACCGTCGTGCAAGCAGAGCGGGACTGCCGCTGGTACAGCCGATGTATTATCTGGAGCCGGAGCGTGAGGAAACCTATGAAGTACCGAACAACTATTATTTCGGCACAGAGATGATGGTATCTCCAATCACAGATAAGCTGGATCCGGTAACAGGACTTGCAGGCGCAAAGACATGGATCCCGCAGGGAATCTGGTATGATTTCTTTAACGGAAGAGCATATAAGGGCGGCAGAAAAGTGGATCTCTGGAGAGATATTTATGAGATGCCGGTACTTGTGCGTGAAGGCAGCATCATTCCACTGAAGGACATGGAAGGATATGATAATTCCATTGAGAATCCTGAGAAACTGGAAGTACTTGTATATCCTGGAGAATCAGGAGAATTTGTACTCTGGGAAGACGGTGGGGACACACCGGAAGACCTGGATGAGAATTGGGTATCCACCAGAATGACGAAGACTGCAGATGAGAATGGAACAGTATTTATTGTAGAAGCTGCACAGGGAAATACAGCAGTGATCCCGCAGAAACGTTCCTGGAAGATCCGCTTCTGCAACATTCAGGACAAACCGCAGGAGGTTACTGTAAACGGACAGGCATATAAGGATGCAGAGTTCGCAGAGGATGAGAAGCTTCATGGAACAATAGTGCTCCTGAAGGATGTGCCGGCAGATGCGCAGGTGAAGATTACTTTTGCGGCAGATGCAGCTGTTTATCAGAGAGACTATGCAGAAGAGGCTTATGAGATTCTGGAAAAAGCACAGATTACCTATGCACAGAAGACAGACGTTTATAAAGTAGTGAAAGAGTTGGGCACAGAGGCAGTGCCTGTTCTGGTATCCATGAATTTGAATCCGTCATTGCTTGGGGTACTGATGGAGATTCTTACAATGGGAATTTAACCGAATCAAGCTAGTGTGCCAACAAGTTGATTTCTCGAACAATCTTGCGTCTAAATTTCTTATTTCCGCGTTGTCGTCGGTCGCCGTAGCCACCGCTACGCCTCCTTCCTCCGCCTTGAAATAAGAAAATTTATCCTGCAAGATTGTTTCAAGAATCAACTTGTCGGTACACTGGCGCATTGTCATAGCAGGATTTCACTCATTAATGAGATGGATTGACTGCAGTATTTTACGGAATATCTATAACTCATATTTACAGGAGATTATCATGAAAAGAAAAAGGAACCATTCACTTCGCAGCTCTGTTTTCATATTTCTGGCTGCACTTTTCCTGCTGTTTACCTGCAGTGTTTCTACTATCTATGCATCCACACTTCAGAAACCTGATATCGCAGCATCGGGAAAATTTGTAAAAGACGGCGATTACTGGATTTACCGCTATGATGATAAAACCATCGCCAAAAATGTATTTCTGAAAATTGACAAAAAGACCTATTATTTTAACAAACTCGGACACCGCTGGTGCAGCTGGCATACGATCAAAGGCAAAAATTATTATTTCGGAACCAGATCTCAGGGATATCTGATAAAGAATTCTCTTATCAAATATAAAGGAAATTATTACTATGTCGGTAAAGACGGTGCTATGGTTACCGGATGGTACACTGACAAATCCGGAAAGAAATACTATTTTGGCAAAGACGGAAAAGCAGTTACAGGAAAACACAAGATCAAGGGAACTTACTATTACTTTAACCAGAATGGTACTGTCACCCACACCGGATTAAATTATTCCCTTTCCTCTGACTGTGCACTTCTCATGAATGCAGATACCGGTCAGATTATTTATGGCAAAAATGAAAATGTTGCTCATGCCAACGCCAGCACAACCAAGATTATGACCTGTATCCTTGCACTTGAAAACTGCAAATTAAACGAAAAAGTAAAGTTCTCCCCTTACGCAGCATCTATTGAACCCAGCAAGCTTTATGCAAATGCAGGAGAAATATTTTATCTGAAAGATCTGCTTTATTCCCTGATGCTTCCCTCCCACAACGACACCGCAGTTGCCATTGCCGAACACGTCAGCGGTTCCACTGCAAAGTTTGTTAAATTAATGAATAAAAAAGCATCAGAGATCGGATGTACGAATACACATTTCGCAACCCCAAATGGTCTGGATGCAGGGTATAACCATTACACGACAGCTTCTGACCTGGCAAAAATTGCCCAGTATGCGATCAAAAAGCCTATGTTCCGCAAACTGGTGAGCACCGGCTATTATTCTTTCTCTAATCTCAACACCGGCAGAAGCTATTCTATCGGCACCACCAACGCTCTGCTCGGCAATGTTCCGGGAGTTCAGGGTATGAAAACAGGCTATACCAACAAAGCAGGCTATTGTTTTGTCGGACTTTCTTATTCCGCAAGGGGAAACACCTATATTTCTGTTGTCCTGGGTGCAGATTCATCTTCTGCCCGCTGGCAGGATTCCAGAACATTGCTGACTTACGCATATAATCATTGATCAGAATTATTATAGCAGCATACAGGCCAATATTACAAAAAAGGAAAGTGTTCTGAAACATCAGATACACTTTCCTTTTATATATTTTATTTCACTGCTATGAAGATACTGAAAATTACCAGTTATCAATTTTTACTGCATTCCTGATTATTTTGCACTGATAACATCGCTCATATCATATCTTCCTGCCGGTTTACCTGCAAGGAATTTCGCAGCTTCAACAGCACCCTTTCCAAATACAGCTTTGGAATATGCAGTATGCTTAAATTCAATCACTTCATCCGGACCTGCGAAGATCACTTCGTGTTCTCCTACAATTGTTCCACCGCGGACTGCTGAGATACCGATTTCCTTATCATCTCGCATCTCACGTCTCTGGCTGCGGTCATAGATATAATGATACTGGTTATCCATTGCCTCATTAATACTGTCAGCCAGTGCAAGTGCTGTGCCGCTTGGTGCATCCAGTTTCAGTCTGTGATGCTTCTCAACAATCTCCATGTCAAATCCTGCTGTTGCCAGAACCTTTGCCGCATCCTGAAGCAGTTTCATCAGAGTATTGATTCCAAGAGACATATTTGCAGATTTCAGAACTGCAACATTCTTAGATGTCTCTTCCACCTTTGCGAGCTGCTCCTCGCTTAAACCGGTTGTACATAATACAACCGGGAGTTTGCGTTTCTCACAGTAAGCAAGAAGTGCATCTGTTGCTTTTGCAGAAGAGAAGTCGATAAGGGCATCTGCCTCTACCTGACATTCTTCCATATTTGTATATACAGGGTAGCTGTTCTTTCCCTGATCTGCCACATCGATACCTGCTACGATCTCAGCATCCGGATCCTTCTCCACAAGTCCGGAGATTACCTGACCCATGTGACCGTTACAGCCATGCATAATAATCTTTACCATTTGTCTATTCCTCTCAATTCCAGTATATCGGCAAGTTGATTTTCCGAACAATCCTGCGGTTATATTTATGCAAGTTTAATTCCGAAATTCTTCAATTCTTCTGCAAGTTTTGCCTTGTTTGCATCTTCCATCTCGGATAATGGCATACGAAGTGGTCCCACTTCTTTACCCATCAGATTCAGAGCTGCTTTCACCGGAATCGGGTTTACTTCACTGAACAGTGCATGAATTAACGGGATTGCCTTTAACTGGATTTCTGCTGCACCCTTTGTATCTCCTTCAAGGAATTTCATAACCATATCATGTGTTTCCTTAGGAGCTACATTAGAAAGTACGGAAATTACTCCAAGTCCGCCAAGTGAAAGAATCGGAAGTACCTGATCATCATTTCCGGAGTAGAGTTCAATGCAGCCATCAGCCATGGACATCATGGTTGCAATCTGTGAAAGATCTCCGCTTGCTGCTTTGATACCAACAATATTCTTAACATTTTTAGCCAGAGCTACTGCTGTTGCAGGCTGGATGTTACATCCTGTACGGCTCGGAACATTGTACATAA
>OGIK01002312.1_pt1 | contig 12372 bp, 8 predicted proteins | sample 1571781 | NCBI WGS metagenome assembly OGIK01 (sample SAMEA2581956, study PRJEB24529) | metagenome | biome: Human gut stool | place: China | collected 2011
GCAACGCCTTCAAGGAGGCTTTCCGCAACGCGGGGCCCAAGATCATGGAGCCGATCTACAATGTCGAGATACTCGTCCCGAGCGACTACATGGGCGCCGTGATGTCCGACTTGCAGAACCGCCGTGCGATGATCGCCGGAATGGAGTCCGACAAGGGCTTCGACCGTCTGAACGCCATGGTTCCGCTGGCTGAACTATACCGCTACTCGACGACACTCTCGTCGCTGACGTCGGGCTCGGCCACCTATACCATGAAATTCTCGTCCTACGAGCAGGTGCCGGCCGACGTGCAGGACAAGCTGCTGAAGGCTTACACCGATACCGACGACGAATAATCCCCGGCAGCGGAGAAATACAGCGGGCGGGCAATCCCCCTTCCGGACAGGGGCGGGCACGATTGCCCGCCCTTTTTCGCCGTCCGGGAACCGGCAGTCCCCGCCTCCGCCCACCGGCGCTCCGCACGCCCTGCGGTATGGCGTATGCCCCAATCCGCCCGGCATCCCGGCATATCCAGCGCGGCCGCAACGAACAGAGCCGCCTCATGTTAAGTTAATGTTAACAATCGGTGCCAAAACCGTTTCATCGGAAAAAATGGCGTAAATTTGTTCACAATTTGCACTAAAACCCCAACATGAGCGAAATCTACACCGTCATTGTCGGCATTCTGGGAATCCTCGCTGTTTCAGGTCTTTTCGTCGGCGTCACGAACGACGCAGTCAATTTTCTCAACTCCGCTATCGGCTCCAAAGCCGCCTCGATGAAGATTATCCTCACCGTGGCGTCCGTCGGCATCATCATCGGCGTGGTCACGTCGAGCGGCATGATGGAGGTCGCCCGCAGCGGCATGTTCAACCCCGGACTGTTCACCTTCCACGAAGTGATGATGCTTTACCTGGGCGTCATGTTCGCCAACGTCATCCTGCTGGACCTCTACAATTCGTGGGGACTCCCGACCTCGACCACCGTATCGCTGATCTTCTGCCTGCTGGGCGCAGCGATCGCCGTGTCGATCTACAAAATCTCGAACGACCCGGAACAGGGCGTCTCCTCGCTCGGACACTACATCAACACCTCGCGCGCCATGGGTATCGTTTCGGCCATCCTGCTGTCGGTGGTGATCGCCTTCACCTGCGGCACGCTGGTCATGTACGTCTCGCGCATGATCTTTTCGTTCCGCTACACGGCGCTTTTCCGCCGCTACGGATCGCTCTGGTGCGGGGCCTCGCTGACGGCGATCGTCTATTTCGCCGTCTTCAAGGGTCTCAAATCCATACTCGCGGACCATGCCTTCATCCAGCTGATCGACAACCACCTGCCCTCGGCCATCGCCATCTGCTGGGTGGTCTGCTCGCTGCTGCTGTTCTTCATCCAGCGTTTCAAAGTCAACATCCTGCGCATCACGATCCTTTCGGGAACCTTCGCGCTGGCCCTCGCCTTCGCGGGCAACGACCTGGTGAACTTCATCGGCGTGCCCGTGGCCGGGTTCGACGCCTACACCATCGCCCGGGAAGCGGGCGACACGCAGATGCTCATGGGCGCGCTGAACGAGAATGTCCCGGCCAATTTCCTGATCCTGCTGACGGCGGGCATCCTGATGATCCTCACGCTGTGGACTTCGAAGAAGGCCATGCACGTCTCCGAAACCGAGCTTTCGCTCTCGGCGCAGGACGACGCCGGCCAGCAGCAGTACGGCTCGTCGGTCTTCTCGCGGACGATCGTCCGCGCGGCCCTCAACGTCAGCGCAGGCATCGAGCGCGTAGTCCCGAAACACCTCCGGGAGAGCATTTCGCGCCGTTTCGAATACGAGGACGTGGAACACAGCGGCGCGCCCTACGACATGATCCGCGCCACGGTCAACCTGACCACTTCGGCGCTGCTGATCGCCATGGCCACCTCGCTCAAACTCCCGCTGTCGACCACCTACGTCTGCTTCATGGTGGCGATGGGTTCGTCGCTCGCCGACCGCGCGTGGGGACGCGAAAGCGCCGTGTACCGCATTTCGGGCGTTATGACCGTCGTGGCCGGGTGGTTCATCACCGCGCTGGGCGGATTCCTGATCGCCTTCGTGGTGGGACTGGCGCTGATCTACGGCGGAACCCCGGCCTTCATCGTCATCACGCTGTTGTGCGGGTACATGCTCATCCACAGCAACTTCTTGAAAAAGGACAAGGAGAGCGCCATCGTCAAGGAGCATGAAGACACCAACGAGGACATCATCGCCAACCTGCGCGACGAGGTGTGCCGCACGATGGAATGCGCCACGAAGATTTACGACCGCACGCTGATCGCCGTCTTCAAAGAGAACCGCAAGGTGCTGCGCGAAATGGTGCGCGAATCCAACGAACTCTTCTACCAGTCGCGCGAACGCAAGTACTCCCTGCTGCCCACCCTGCGCAAACTGCAGAAAGGCGACATCGATACGGCCCATTACTACGTACAGGTGGTGGACTATCTGAACGAAATGACCAAGGCGCTGGCGCACATCACCCGTCCGGCGTTCGAACACATCGACAACAACCACGAGGGACTCTCGAAAGAGCAGACCGAGGACCTGATGCACATCAACGACGAAGTGGAGTCGATCTACCGCCACATCAACAACATGCTGCGTACGGGCGACTTCTCCGACCTGGACATGGTGCTCGAAATGCGCGACCGGCTTTTCGAGGCGATCGCCGACGCCATCAAGTCGGAGGTGACGCGTATCAACGAGAACCGCTCCAACACCAAGGCCAGCATCCTCTACCTGACGATCCTGAACGAAACCAAGAGCATGGTGCTTCAGTCGCGCAACCTGCTCAAATCGCAGCGCTACTTCCTCGAACACAAGGACGGGCCGCTGCAGTGGCTCAACAAAATCAAGTAACTCCGCCTCCCGCCGGGAAGCAAAACGAAATTCACCATGGACATCGCACTGGCCAAACGGCGGGAAAACATCGCCGAATACATTCTCTACCTCTGGCAGATCGAGGACCTGCTCCGGGCGCTCCAGTTCAGCCCCGAGGCCATCTACTCGCAGCTCATCGCTCCGCGCGGAATCGAAGAGGGACAACGCCACAACTACCTGCTCTGGTACATGGACATCGCCAACCTGCTGCGCGAAGAGGGCAAAGAGGAAAAGGGACACCTGGAGCATACGCTGCATCTGATAGGGGACCTGAACGACCTGCACCTGCAACTGATGAAGCTGCCGATCGGGGAGCACTACCGTCAGACTTTCGCCAAGCTCGAACCCGAACTGCCGCGTCTGCGGGCCGTGCTGGGGCGCGAAATGAGCGACATCGAACTCTGCTTCCGGGCGCTTTACGCCGCGATGCTCTACCGCATCAAGGGCGAAGGAGGCAAGAGCGCCGTGAGCGACACCATCGAATACGTTTCTCCCGTCATCGCCGAACTGGCCGACATGTACGGCAAGGTCGAACGGGGCGAGGCGGACCTCTTCAAAGACACGGCACCGGAACGGTAACCGATCGTAAGACACGGGACGAAAGCGGATTGTGCGGAGTCGCACCCGGAACGAAGAAGAAGAAAAATTTACGATATTTTTGGCAGATCAAGAAAAAGATTATACATTTGCACTCCGCATTGTACGCTAAAACAATAAAAACACGATAGATCTATGGCAATGAAAAGAACATTCCAGCCTTCGCGCCGGAAGAGAATCAACAAGCACGGATTCCGTCAGAGAATGGCTACGGCCAACGGACGCAAGGTTTTGGCTGCGCGCCGTGCGAAGGGTCGTAAGAAGTTGACCGTATCGGACGAATCGACGTTCAAGTACGCTTAATTCCTTCGGGATTCAAGCCATAGCAAGGGCGGTGCATTGATGCACCGCCCTTGCTGTTCAGTCGGTAGAAACGCTTCTTTCCGACCCAATCTTTTAAGCGGTGCGTCCCTACTTTTTTCCGGCGACAAAGTGAAAGTGCCCACAGCCTTTTTTCAAGAAGGCCGTAAAAGCTGCAAGGCAAAAATTACCGGTTCCCAGCATAGTTCACACGCCTTTTCTTTCGCAGAAAAGGGCAAAAGAGCCGCATCCGATCCTGGTTTACCGCCTCGCCGGGCGAACGCAACGCACTCGAAGACTTTGCGTCCTTCCGCTCCGAGTACCCCGGAGGTAAGTACGCCACCGATTTTCCGCAAACACACAATCCGCACTGCCTGTGACAACGAATCACCCGCCTCGAATCCCGTTACGGGACACATCTCCTGTACCTGTGGCAGCGGTTAATCCGGCAGCGAAAGAGGGCATATGACAGACTAAAAACACGGGCAATGAATCCGGCCGATGATATTTATCAATCCGATTCTAATTTTCAGTTTTCCCCTTTTCGATTTCCGACCTATTCCGTATATTTGTAGGAAAAGACAGAATGCGATTCGGGCAAGTTCGCATAAATGCGACTGCCGCTTCCTTTTACGCCCCTCGTTATGGAATAGAAAATACACCCCGACGGCCCGGACAAATTTGGCCCGCCGCACGGTTTTCACTATATTTGTAAAATAATGGGAGATATTCCGGGAAATCCGGAGCGGCGTTTGCCGCAAGGTTCGCCTCCCCCATTCGCTCAAAACAGATCGAACATGGCAATATTCAAAGTCGAAGGCGGCCGCCGGCTGCGCGGTGAAATCACGCCCCAGGGCGCCAAAAACGAGGCGCTTCAGATCCTCTGCGCCACGCTGCTCACGCAGGAAAAGGTAATCGTACACAACGTCCCGCAGATCCTGGACGTGATACAACTCATCGAATTACTGCAGGCGATGGGCGTCGAAGTGGAGCGCCTGTCCGAAGAGAGCTATTCGTTCCGAGCTGCCGACATCGACCCGGACTACCTACGCTCGGACGACTACTGCCGCCGGGCCAGCCGCCTCAGGGGTTCGGTGATGCTGCTGGGTCCGATGCTGGCGCGTTTCGGCGTGGGCTACATGCCCAAGCCGGGCGGCGACAAGATCGGCCGCCGCAGGCTCGACACCCACTTCATCGGCTTTCAGAAGCTGGGCGCCACGCTCGATTTCGACACTGCGGCCGCCTGCTCCGAAGTCCGCTGCAAGGAACTCAAGGGGTGCTACATGCTGCTCGACGAGGCTTCGGTGACCGGCACGGCCAATATCATCATGGCGGCTGTGATGGCCAAGGGTTTCACGACCATCTACAACGCCGCGTGCGAACCTTACATCCAGCAACTGTGCCTGATGCTCAACCGCATGGGCGCACGCATCTCGGGCATCGCCTCGAACCTGCTCACCATCGAGGGTGTCCGGGAGCTGCACGGCACCGAACACACGCTGCTGCCCGACATGATCGAGGTCGGCAGCTTCATCGGCCTGGCAGCCATGACCCGTTCGGAGCTGACGATCCGCAACGTTTCGTTCGAGAACCTGGGCATCATCCCCGCCCAGTTCGCCCGCCTGGGCATCCGCTTCGAACAGCACGGCGACGACATCTACATTCCCCAACAGGAGCACTACCGCATCGAGAACTTCATGGACGGCTCGATCATGACCATCGCCGACGCACCCTGGCCGGGCCTCACGCCCGACCTGCTGTCGGTATTCCTCGTGGTGGCCACCCAAGCCAAAGGCTCGGTGCTGATTCACCAGAAGATGTTCGAAAGCCGCCTGTTTTTCGTCGATAAGCTGATCGACATGGGGGCCCAAATCATCCTCTGCGACCCCCATCGCGCGACGGTGATCGGACATGACCACCAGATGCGGCTGCGGGCTACGCGCATGACTTCGCCCGACATCCGTGCGGGTGTGGCGCTGCTGATCGCGGCGATGAGCGCCGAAGGTACGAGCACGATCCAGAACATCGAACAGATCGACCGCGGTTACAAGGACATCGACGGACGCCTCAACGCCCTCGGAGCCCGGATCACCCGGGTCGAAGAGTAACGACCGGCCGGTGTCCGGAATAAGGAAACGAAGCAAAGTTGTAATAATATGTTTTTGGAAAATGCCAGCCAGAAAGGTTGGATCGAAGTGATATGCGGCTCGATGTTCTCGGGCAAAACCGAGGAGCTGATCCGCCGCCTGAAGCGGGCCGAATTCGCCCGCCTGCGGGTCGAAATCTTCAAACCCCGCATCGACGTGCGATACTCCGAAGAGGAGGTCGTTTCGCACGATGCCAGCGCGATCCGCTCCACGCCGGTAGATTCGGCACAGAATATCCTGCTGATGACCTCGGACGTCGATGTCGTGGGCATCGACGAGGCGCAGTTCTTCGACCAGGGACTGGTGGAGGTCTGCCGGCAACTGGCCGACAGCGGGGTGCGGGTAATCGTGGCGGGCCTCGACATGGACTTCACGGGCAAGCCCTTCGGACCGATGCCGGCGCTGATGGCTACGGCGGAGTACGTAACCAAAGTACACGCCATCTGCGTACGGTGCGGCAACCTGGCGCACCATTCGCACCGCCTGACCAACGACGAAAAACAGGTGATGCTCGGTGCGCAGGACTCCTACGAACCGATCTGCCGCCACTGTTTCGCCGAACTGCGGAAAAAAGAGCGGGAATAAAAGGCATCTGCCCGTTAAAAATCCGGACCTTTTCCGGACCGTACGCTTCCGAAGCATACAACTCGATACGTCAATCCCCTCCGCAAGAGGGGATTGTTCTTCGGATAAACGCAACCGAAAAATCAATATCCGGAATTTCCAAGCGACAGAAAAAACAGAGAATACTTCGCACGAGGCGCAGAATATACTCAACATCAGCCGACAGTGCATAACCCGATCGGCAGGTTATACGCCCGAATATACCGGAAAATTCACGATTTTCGCATCCGACCGCCGCATACCCACAGCCTTCGCCGCAGTGTCGCCTACACTCGTATTGCCGTCATATCCTCCGCAAAAACATATCAAAAAGGGACCGGCTCTGAATAGAGCCGGTCCCGCCATTCAATAAAGATTCGGAGCCTTTTCACCCGGCGATTTTCCGGTTATCTTCTTCCGCTCCTTCCCCCGCAGGAAGAAAACCTGAAACAATCGCCGTCCACGATGCGGTTATTTCGTCACATTCACAACGATCTGCGCCGTACGTTCGCCGAACGTATAGACATATTTCACCGGAATCGTTACGGTAATCTCCTTCATCAGTTCCAAATCACCGCCTTCGACTACCGTAAGAACATGACTCTCCGCATCGAACTTCACACGGCCGTCGGGGATGGAAACCACCGCCTCGCCATATTCGATGGTTGCGGCTACCGCCGTATTGGTATTCTGCGCATTTGTCGAACCATCGAATACATTCACGTCATTGACCGCCTTCAATGTAAGCAACGTAGCGACATCCAGCGTTACATCTTCATCGACTTTGGCGACGAGTTTTCCGGTTTCGACCGCAATCGTCGCGTCAGCGATCGGATCAGCGATCGATACGGTAAAGGTCTTCGGCTCGCCCAACGCCTTGCCACCATACATCACCTGGGCGGTAACCACGATCGACAATTCGTCGCAGGTACCCCAATCGAGTGTCGCATCCGTGATGACAGCCCCTTCTGCCTGGGTCGCATAAACGACCTTTGCTTCTGCCGGAGCATCTTTTGCGATGTACCAGGTTTTCGACAGGTCGAATGCATCGATCTGCAGCGTGCTGCCTTCGATCTTCATTACGGCCTGGGCACGATCGTCGTCCGAAAGCGACGATCCGCGCAGCAACTCGATTTCGGGAGCCGTAACAGTCACGTGCAGGACAGCTTCGAACGTAAGTACGGGATCGGCAGTCGTAAAGAGGTTCTTCACGGTGTAGGAAACATTCAGAGCCGCAGCTTTGCCGAAGACAAAGTTGATGTTCTTACCGCTCGCTCCGACCGTCGCATAGTTGCCGGCTTCATCCTTCACCATGTCGCTCGTCCAGGAGAGCTGCATGAACGTTTCCTCTCCGAATTGCGCCCGGGCCGTCTGATCCAGACTCTCCCAAAGGAGCGCACGGAATTCTTCGACGGCGATGTGATGGCCCGTCGAGGATGCCGCATTATACGGCAATTCGAGCGTTTGCTCCAGCATTGGAATTTCAGGAATACCCGTTACGGATACGGGGATCGTAATCGTTACGACGGTCTTATCGTCGTTGGTATAAACGGCTTTTACGACATATTCAGCACTCTGTGCCAGATCGCCGACCAATTTCAAATCGACCGTTTGCACATCCGTATCATAGGTCGGAGTAGCCGGCAATTCGATCGACGGGACGATCTCCGATACAAGCTCCGTACCCCGGTAAAGTTCGACAACCAGATTCTCATTATCCTTGAGCGCATTATACTGAACGGCAGAAAGCATACCCTTATCCGGAGTCAGCACAAGTCCTTTCGCCTCATACGTATCGTCGGAGGTAGCGGCAGCATACGTCCACATCACTTCGGATTTCGGCGTGGAAAGTTCGACACCGTCGGGTGCGATGGAGAATTTATTCACGGCACCGGCTTTCACTTCGAGCGAAAATCCCTCTTCGTCGAGCAATGCATAAGTCGCAGCAGCGGTTACTGTCTGTCCGATCAACGCAGTTTCCGACTCGGCAACAGCGAATGTAAGCGCCTTTCCATCGACGGCATACAACTCCTCGCTACCCGGATCACTGAAGGTAAATTCCGCCGACGCCGATACCAGCGCCGCCAGATCCACGGTCCAATTATTAGCTTCGGCAGCCTCTGCGAGCGGCAGGATCGTTTCACCGTCCTTATACATGACCGTATATCCGGCCAACACGCCATGAACCTCTTTGTCCGTATATTTTACTTCGGTAGTCACCTCGTCGGTATATTCGACGTATTCGCCCTCATTCTCGGCATCGGCCCGGGCCAACACGAAATTCGTCACAGGGATCTGAATACCCGCTTTGGCATAGGCGGTTCCGATAAAAGCCGACGTAAAGTCCGTTTCGAAATCGTTCGATTCGCCTTCGCTCAACGCCGAACCATCGACATGGAGAGCGACCATTTGCGTCTTGCCGGCCTTTTCTGCGGAAACATAATCGTAATCCGTCGTAGCGACAATGGTAAATTCGCCGGTCGTTTCATCGATGTCCTTGATCTCTTCGATCGTAAAACCGGCCGCCGCACGCGTTCCGACCTCTTCGGTTATGAGCGACATGGCCTCCGTATTGGCATATTTTTTCACAGCACGGGCCGGCGTCATACGGAATCGCAGAGTCGCGATCTGCTCGCCTTCCTCACTGGGACGCAAATAAAGATTCCGGTACTCGGTTTCGTGCGTAACTTCGTTCTCACGGGACAACACGATATACTGCTCCCCGTTGCCGAAATAGATCAGACCGTCCACATAATCCGGCAGGTAAACGATCGACTGGATACGACTACCGAGCAAACCGACATTGGCCTCCAACGTCGCCAGGTAATTCTGAAATTCCTGGTCGAGCTGGTCTTTGGAAATCACGAGCGAACCGTTGTTTTCCCGGATCAGTCCCTGGATCTTTTCAGTCAGCGCACTGGCCTCCTTGTCCAGTTCCTCCATAACCGATGCGATCGCCTGCGTGGAAACCTGCCCCAACAGGTTGTCGCCCAATGTCATCTGGTCCATATAAACTGCCAGTTCATCGCCCAGCCATTTATTGATCGAGCTGCCGGCCGTCTCGAGTTCGGCCTTGATAGCATCGGCGATCCACTGCGAGGCGGCGGTTTCGATCTGGCTCACCTGACTGTCGGTCAGCTCTCCACCGGCAGCCTCGAAACCATTGTCCGACAGGTAAGATTCGATGAGCTGCGTCACTTCGAGCGAAAAACCTGCGGCATCCTTTTTGAGTTCAATCATATTTTCCAGCGTTTCCTGAACGCTCTCCAGTGTTTCCTGGGTAGCGTAAATACCCGCTATTTCTTCCAGAATACCCGATTTCAGACTGTTCAGGTTCTCCTGCAAGGCCCCGTCGGCGAGTGAAGATTCGATCGCTGCGACGATCTTCGCAGCCAGATCGCTGTCTTTGACACATCCTTCGATCTGGGTTTGCAACGAAGAAATATCGCTCTTTTTCGCAAACCCGGAAAAATCGATCGCTTCGAAAGCGGCCTGGGTCCGTTCCAACGCCGCAATACGATTCTCGAAACCGTTGAGCTCGACAACCGCCCCCTTCAGATCTTCGACATCATTACGCAAGGCGTCGATGTCGTCATCGTAATCCTTACAACCTGCGGTAGTCAGCACGCTCCCGCACAGAAGTAAGAACAGAAACTTCACAAATAGTGTTTTTTTCATAATTGATAAGTGTTTTGAAATGAGTTCATATACTATATATATTTTATTATGAGCGTATTAACTCTCCGAAAGCGTATCATATATGATACGCACGGTGCAAATATATATATAAATATTTGTACGACAAAAATTTTCATTGAAAAAGTTAAAATGACAATCAGCTACCAGGAAGAGATAAAATTTATCTCGAATAAAATCAGAGAGTTAAGGAAAGAAAAACAAATGACTGTACAAGAACTCGCATACCGCTGCGACATGGAAAGATCCAATATGAGCCGCATCGAATCCGGACGCACCAACCTCACGGTAAAGACCATGTGTATCATATGCAATGCACTGAACGTCAATCTTCGTGACATTATCCGTTAAAGCGAATAAATACCTATATTTATTATATTTAGAACCGATCCAACACAGCCAACCACCAGAGGAGAACCGAGCGGCGCTGTTTCTTAAAATCTTTCACCAAATACATATCTTTACAAGTCCGACGCTCTATCAAAAAAATCGGTATTTTCGATTATACGCATTTTGTCCGTATCTTTACGGAAAATACCGTTCGAACAAGGACCGAAAACCGACGGTTGGAGCGGATAACGGGAACACTTGCAATCCCGGTCCCGCAGAAACAGAAAAACCGGAAATTAAGTTTTGGCGCTGCTCTCACCTTTCGCTATCTTTGCAGAAAATAGGATGCGCCTCGGAAAACCGGGAACAAGTTCCCGTTTTCTCCCGGCTTTCACTATCTTTGTAGAAGAAAAACGCGGCTCGGACCGACTTGCGAAAGTTGTCTGAAAACGGATCAAAGTACTTCCGAAAAGAATACCGGACCCTTCACCGGACAAAGGTAATATCGGCGAAGGCATGCGACCGGCATAAACGAAACGACACAAGCCAAATGAGCGTAATAGACCTGATCGTCGGACTCCTGATGCTGTGGGCCGTATTCAACGGCTGGCGGCAGGGGCTCATTCTGCAACTCTGCTCGCTCGCAGGCATCGTCCTGGGGGCATGGCTCGGCATCCGCTTCGGTACCGAAGCGGGCGCATTGCTGCATCTGGACGAAGAGTTCGCGACGGCAGGCGGTTTCCTGGCGGTCTTCGTGGTCGTACTGATCGCGGTGGCGATCGTGGGACGGCTGTTGCGCAAGGTGTTTCATTTCGCAGGCTTCGGCATCCCGGACCATCTGCTGGGTGTCGCGGTATCCGCAGCCAAGACGCTGCTGATCCTGGGGCTGCTCTTCTCGGCGTTCGAATCTCTGAACAAGGACCATACGCTGGCCGAGGAAAAGACGCTCGACCGGTCGGTATGCTACCGTCCGATGATCCGTCTGGCGGATTCGCTCTTCCCGCTGCTCGAATGGGCCAAAGAGCAGGTATCAATCGATGAACAAGAATTATGGAGCGACAATTCACCGGAACGGTAATCCGCACGACGGGCAGCTGGTACGACGTCCGCACGAACGCCGGGGAAACGGTTAAGTGCCGTATCCGGGGACGCCTGCGTCTGAAAGGCGTACGTTCGACCAACCCCGTAGTCGTGGGCGACCGGGTCGTCTGCGAACGGGACGAAGAGGACGCCGGAGTCATCTGCGAAGTAGTGCCGCGCCGCAACTACATCATTCGCAGGGCCTCGAACCTCTCCAAAGAGTCGCACATCATCGCCGCCAACCTCGACCGAGCGCTGCTGGTCGTGACGCTGTTCTCTCCCGTGACGGCTCCGGAGTTCATCGACCGCTTCCTGGTAACCTGCGAGGCCTACCGCGTACCCGTCACGATTCTGCTGGCCAAAGCCGACCTGGCGGCACAGGATCCCGAAGCCGTAGCCGCATTCAAAGCCACCTATGAAAGCGCCGGGTACTCCGTACTCGAAGTCTCGGCGCTCGACGGCACGGGTATCGAAGCCGTGCGGGAATTACTGAAGGGACACACCACGCTGCTGGCCGGCAACTCCGGAGTGGGAAAATCGACCCTGGCCGGAACCGTCGAGCCGGGGCTGGACATCCGCACGGGCGACATCTCCGAAAGCCATCACAAAGGGCGCCACACCACGACCTTCTCGACGATGTACCCCCTTTCGTCGGGCGGCTACCTGATCGACACGCCCGGCATCAAGGGGTTCGGACTGATCGACATCGCCGATGCCGAGCTGTGGCACTAC
>OGIK01002318.1_pt1 | contig 12340 bp, 10 predicted proteins | sample 1571781 | NCBI WGS metagenome assembly OGIK01 (sample SAMEA2581956, study PRJEB24529) | metagenome | biome: Human gut stool | place: China | collected 2011
CTTTAGAATCTTTCAAGGTTATTCACTGTTCAGTTATCAATGTTCTTTGTTGTTTTTGGCAACTCTGATATACTATCATAACCAGCTGTGCTTGTCAACAACTTTTTTATTTTGTTCTCTGTCGTTTTGAAGTGGTTTGTTATCACTCACTTGCGACAGCTCGTTAATAATAGCAAACCACTTTTCATTTGTCAATAACTTTTTTACAAGTTTTTGACATAAATTTACAAATTCCTATTTTGTATTTTTTAAGCCTGTTTTCTGCACCCTGCACAGCCATTACAGCCAGCCTGTGAATCCGCTACTGCCACACTGCTCTCATAAATCGTTGTGAGTGCACAAATTGCCTGTGAAGAAATCCCCTGTTCCGTTCCGGTAAAGCCAAGACCTTCCTCCGTGGTAGCTTTTACATTTATCTGGCTCACATCAATATGCAATGCTTCTGCGATATTTTTCTCCATTTCTTCTATATATGGCCGCATTTTCGGTTTCTGTGCAATGATCGTCGCGTCAATGTTCTCAACAATATATCCTTTCTCCTCGATCAGCCGGGCGACATGTTCTAATAACCTGATGCTTGAGATTCCTTTATACTGTGGATCTGTATCTGGGAAATGTTTTCCAATATCCCCTAACGCAGCCGCTCCAAGCAGTGCATCCATAATGGCATGCAGAAGTACATCTGCATCAGAGTGCCCCAATAATCCCAGCGTGTGTGGAATTTTCACACCTCCAAGGATCAGATCTCTCCCTTCTACTAATTTATGAACATCATATCCCATTCCTACTCGCATGATTTTTCTCCTTCCTCTGTCCCAATTGTTTTTATTAATTCTTCGAAATTTATCACATGAATTTAAGTTTTACAATTACCTGTGTCAAATTGTTTCCATTATAGCATACCCATTTTTCACTTGCCATTACTTCCTTTAAAGGTTTTCCACCACTCCGTGCAGTTCTTTGTATTCCTTCGGCGACACTCCGAACTCTTTTTTAAATGCCCGGTAAAAACTTGAATAATCTTTAAATCCAAACATTGTATAAACCTCTGTAATGCTTGTTTCTCCCAGAATTGCCGCCTTAGATGCCTGCATGCGTTTCTTCAATATATATTGATGTACAGACAGACTCATCTGCTCTTTAAAAATATGAGCAATGTGGTACTTGCTGACAAAAAACTGCCCTGCTAACTGCTCTAATGATAATTCTTCATCAAGATGATCATCAATATAATAAATAATGTTCTGGTACAGATTTTGTTCTTCCTTCTCGCTTTTCGGATTCTGCTGTTCATAGACAATGCGGTTTAATTGCAGCACAAGATCGTTCACACAAAGTGAAACCTTTGCCTCTTTTCCAAAACGTTCTGACTTTATTTCCTCGATCAACTGAAAAATACGATACTGGATCGTGTTGAATGTAATCAGATCATTATGGAAAATATATTTTTTCTTCACAAGGACATTCTGCATCAGATATCCATAGGAGGATGATACTTCCATGAGCTGATTGCAATACTCCACGCTGATCCAGAACACGAAACGCCGGTACGGGATTTCATTTCCATGTACCACCGCCATATGTTTTATGCCCGGTGGTATCAGCACCATGTCCCCGTATTTTAACGGATGCTGTTTTCCTTCTATTAATATAGAAACGTCCCCTTCCAGGAAAAAATAAAATTCATAGTAATCATGAGAATGTACCGAAACTTTTTCCGATACCGGTTCATTATAATAATAGATTTCAAAATCCCTCGACAGCATATACTGTCTCGTGGAAAACTTAGTCTGAAGATTTTTTGCCATGCGTATTCGCCTCTCCTGCCTATATACAATCTGCTTCTTTTGATGCACTACTCATTGTTTATACACATTCTATCATCCAACCGCAACTTTTGCAATGTGAACAACAACTCTGTCAATTTTCTTTTTTCATCTTTTGGATATAATAGGCTTATCAAAACAAAAACCTGCTGCAAAATAGCAGCTTAACAAAACATTTTTTCTAAGAAAGGAAACAATAAACTATGGAAATGACATTAAGATGGTATGGTTCCAAATTCGACACTGTAACATTACAGCAGATCCGCCAGATTCCAGGCGTAACAGGAGTTATCACAACTTTATATGATACTGCACCTGGTGACGTATGGAGCAGAGAGCGTATTCAGGAAATGAAAGCAGAAGTAGCCGCTGCCGGACTTCATGTTGCTGGTATCGAAAGTGTAAATGTTCATGATGCGATCAAAACCGGTTCTGCTGACCGCGACAAATACATCGACAACTACATTGAGACTTTAGAGAACCTTGGAAAAGAAGATATCCATCTTGTTTGCTACAACTTCATGCCTGTATTCGACTGGACACGTACAGAGCTTGCTCGTAAAAGATCAGACGGTTCCACTGTTTTAGCTTACACACAGGAAGCTGTAGATGCCATTAATCCAGAGGATATGTTCGCTTCTATCTCCGGTGATATGAACGGAACTGTTATGCCAGGCTGGGAGCCAGAACGTATGGCTAAGATCAAAGAACTTTTTGCAATGTACAAAGACATTGATGATGAAAAGCTTTTCGAAAACTTAAAATATTTCTTAGAGAGAATCATGCCAGTTTGTGACAAATATGACATCAACATGGCAATCCACCCAGATGATCCGGCTTGGAGCGTATTCGGACTTCCACGTATCATTATCAACAAGAAAAACATTCTCCGTATGATGGAAATGGTAGATAACCCACACAACGGTGTTACTTTCTGCTCCGGTTCTTACGGAACAAACCTTGAGAACGACCTTCCAGATATGATCCGTTCTTTAAAAGGACGTATTCATTTTGCACATGTCCGTAACTTAAAGTTCAACAGCCCAACAGATTTCGAGGAAGCAGCTCATCTTTCTTCTGACGGAACATTCGATATGTACGAGATCATGAAAGCTCTTTACGAGATCGGATTTGACGGACCAATCCGTCCTGACCACGGACGTATGATCTGGGGCGAAGTTGCAATGCCAGGTTATGGTCTTTACGACAGAGCTTTAGGAGCTACTTACTTAAATGGTTTATGGGAAGCAATTGAAAAAGGAGAGACAAGACATGCAGTTAAATAGAGCAGGTTTAGCAAATAAAAATGATTGGGAAGCTAAGGGCTATGCCCTCCCAACCTTTGATTATGAGACAGTAAAAAATAATACGAAAGAAAATCCATTCTGGGTTCACTTTGGTGTTGGTAACATCTTCCGTGCCTTCCAGTGTAACGTTGTCCAGAACCTTTTAAACGCTGATGTTCTTGACCGCGGTTTAACAGTTGCCGAAGGATATGATTATGAGATCATTGAGAAAATGAACCGTCCACACGACGATTTAAGTATTCTTGTTACTTTAAAAGCAAATGGAACTGTTGAAAAATCCGTTACCGGAAGCATTATGGAATCCCTTGCTTTAGATTCCCATGATGACACACAGTTCTCCCGTTTAAAAGAGATTTTTGCAAAAGATTCCCTTCAGATGTGTACTTTTACTATCACTGAAAAAGGTTACAACTTAAACGCTCCTGACGGAAACTTCATGGCTGCTGTTGCAGAAGATATGAAAAACGGTCCACAGAAACCAGAAAGCTACATCGGTAAAGTTGCAGCATTAGTTTATGCCCGTTACCTTTCCGGTAAAAAGCCAATCGCTATGGTAAGTATGGATAACTGCTCCCACAATGGAGATAAATTAAAACTTGCCATCACTACTTTTGCAAAAGAGTGGGCAAAAAATGGCGTTGTAGAAGAAGGATTTGTTTCCTATGTAGAGGACGAAAACAAAGTTTCCTTCCCTTGGACGATGATTGACAAGATCACACCTAGACCAGACGCTTCCATCGAAGCTTTATTACAGAAAGACGATATCGAAGGACTTGATCCTGTTATTACAAGCAAAAATACTTATGTTGCTCCATTCGTAAATGCTGAGGAAACTGAGTACCTTGTCATTGAAGACAAATTCCCGAACGGACGTCCGGAATTAGAAAAAGGCGGTCTTATCTTCACTGACCGTGAAACAGTTGACAAAGTAGAAAAGATGAAAGTCTGCACCTGCTTAAATCCACTTCACACAGCACTTGCTGTATTCGGATGTTTATTAGATTATAACCTCATTTCCGCAGAGATGAAAAATGAGACTTTGGTAAAATTAGTAGAAGGTATCGGATACAAAGAAGGACTTCCGGTTGTTGTAAATCCTGGCATTCTTGATCCAAAAGAGTTTATCGACACTGTACTTAATGTACGTGTTCCAAACCCATTCATGCCGGATACACCACAGCGTATCGCAACCGATACTTCCCAGAAACTGGCAATCCGTTTTGGTGAGACGATCAAAGCTTACGCTGCTTCCCCTGAACTCAATGTTTCTGATATTAAATTAATTCCATTAGTATTTGCCGGATGGCTTCGTTACCTTATGGCAATTGACGACAACGGAAATGAATTTACATTAAGCCCAGATCCAATGTTAGACGAAGTTCGTCCTTATGTCGCAGACATTAAACTTGGAGATACTTTTGACGCAGATGCAAAGTTAAAAGATGTTCTCTCCAACGCTAAGATTTTCGGTGTTGATCTCTATGAAGTCGGACTTGCAGCGCTTACCTGCCAGTACTTCACAGAAATGACCAGAAAACCGGGTGCTGTTATCGAAACATTACAGAAATACGTTAAATAAACCGGAGAATGACCAGATAGTGCAGTCACATTTTGTGCCTGCACTTATCTATTCATCTCCGGTTTTTCTATACTAATTCTGCAATCCTCGTCACAGCAACATAAATCTCTGAAATTTTATACCACGTCCGATAGTCCACTACTCCGGTCACCGGCAGGTCAAAAATTGACTGAAATTTTTCTACTGCCTCTCTGGTCGCTGCTCCATAGATACCATCCGGTGTGATCGTCGGGATTGCCGGATAAGCCTGCGAAATTCTCGCTAACTGTTCCTGAATCTGCCGCACCTTATCTCCGGTAGAACCCACTTTCAGATCATACCGCGGCCAGGATGCCGGGATACCGGAAATCTCCTCCGCAGTATTAATAAACATATTATCACCATAATAATAGCGGAGAATTTCTATCGTTTCGTAGTTCTGATCCCCAAGATATTTGCTTCCCCACTGACTCAGCCAGTTGCTGCACGTCACGCGCTGTCCGTCACAATACTGTGTCAGGATTGGCTGTCTCACATTCGGTCTGGAAAGATAATTCTGAAACATTTCATCTACCACATCCGAGATACTCTGGAAAATATTTCTTCCATATACGAATTTCTGGTCGAAGGCGGTAGACGTTGTGATCGTGAAGTTATAACCTTTGTTGCGATACCATTCCGTGTAAACCCGGTTCATGGTAAAGGACATGATTGCCAGGATATTGGCACGCAGCGTGCTGTCCGGCCATGTACTGTAAATCTCGCTGGACGCTACATTTTTAATATAATCCCGATAACGCACATAATAATTTGCTGCATTTGAATCTGTCGGCGGTCCGTCATGCACGATGACAAACTCCGGGACTACCACTTTGCTGAGCACGATCTCTCCGGATTCAGAAACAGGTTTGATCTCCGACTCTGCAATTTTTGCCGGGAAATTTCCAAAAAGTGTGTTGACTGGAATTACAATGGAATCTATTTGATTTTCTTCTTCATTTTCTTCCGCCATTCGCACCTGCTGCAATGCGAGCTGCTCCGAAAAAACCTGAACACCCGAAATACTGACGGGACGATATCCGGGTGCAGTAACTTTGACCGTATATTGGGCAAACGGCTGATTTTCGGAGGGTTCCATCGAGTATTCAAGCGGAGGCGCATCAAGCGTAAGTTTTTCCGACATTCCCGAATCATCCGCGCTTACCTCCTCCACTTTGGAATCCGGATCCCCAGAATAGGAAATGGTGATTCTTGCTCCCTCAATCGGTCTTCTGGTCCGGTTTGTAAGTACTTCTACTTTGAGGCTTCCTTTATCTACAGCCTCTGTCTGGGCATATTTGATATCTGGCATGAACAACCTCTTCATACATTTCCTTATATTATATGCTCAGATACGCAATCCTGTTCTGCTCCCTGTGCAAAACATTTGATTTCCCAACTTATCAGTCATTTTTATCGTTCAATTTCAAAAACTAACTCCCCAAACATTCTATCGTTTTTACTCTACCGTAACTACTTTTGCAAGATTTCTTGGCTTATCAACATCAAATCCCTTGTCAGATGACACATAATATGCCAACAGCTGTAATGCAACCGATGCAGGCAGAACCATGAATTCATCCTGCATATTTGGAAGTTTGATCACCTGATACTCTGTATCAAGATCACCGGAAAGCGCCTCTTTGATAAATAATACGATATCTGCACCTCTTGATTTTACTTCCTTAATATTGGAAAGCTCTTTTGACATGAGTTTTTCCTGTGTTACAGTTGCAACAACCGGTGTGTTGGTTGTGATAAGCGCGATCGGACCATGTTTTAATTCACCGGAAGCATACGCCTCAGAATGAATGTAGGAAACTTCTTTGAGTTTCAATGATCCCTCTAATAAAATAGAATAATCCAATCCGCGTCCGATCATAAACAGATCTTTTGCTTCTAAGATTCTCTTGGCGATCACATGGATATCACGTCTCTCGTCCAGAACTTTTTTCATCACTTCCGGAACACGCTCTAATTCTGCAATAAAGTTTCTGGTCTGCTCCTCTGTATACACGCCGCGAAGCAGTGCCATTTTAGCAACTACCAGATAAAATACGGAAAGCTGTGTTGTGTAAGCTTTTGTACTTGCCACTGCAATTTCCGGTCCTGCGGAAGTGTATAAAACATAATCACTTTCTCTTGCAATGGAAGAACCTTTTACATTGATGACTGACAGACATTTTGCGCCCTGTCTCTTTGCATATTTCAAAGCTTCCAATGTATCAATCGTCTCGCCGGACTGCGAAACTGCGATCACTAATGTTTTCTCATCAATGACCGGATCTGAATACATAAACTCAGAAGCAAGTTCCACATCCATCTGCACATGAACGATAGACTTTACAAGAGCCTGTGCCACAAGTCCTGCATGCATGGCGGTTCCACATGCTACTACACAGATTCTGTCACAGTCAGTAAAAAGGGAATCCGGCACACCGTCTGCGGTAAAATCAGGAAGTCCATTTACAATGCGGTCTTTGATCGTATTTTTGATTGCTTCCGGCTGCTCCATGATCTCTTTTTCCATATAAAATGGATAACCATTCTTTCCTGCGCTGTTTAACTCCCAGTCTACAGACAAAAATTCCGGTTCCACAACCTGATCATTTAAATCAGTAAGCACAACCTGGTCTTTGTGTAACTCTAAAATATGATACTCAGGTACAACAAAGTACTCGTTTGTAAAACGGCAAAGTGCAGTCAGATCTGATGCAAGCATTGCTCCCTCTTTGCAGATTGTTGCAACGATCGGGCTGACATTTCGGATAGAATAGATCACATCCGGCTGGTCTTCAAAAAGAATGACAAGCGCAAATGTACCCTTTAATTTGCTTACTGTTTTCTTGATTGCCTCTTTTGGATCGCCTTTGTAATAATGATTCAATAATGCAGCCGCAACTTCACTATCTGTTTCAGAATGAAGGATTTCCTGCAAATCATAATCTGCGATCAGTTCACGATAATTTTCAATAATTCCATTATGAACCAGTGTTACTTTTCCCTGCTGATGCGGATGTGCATTCTGGTCATTGACTCCCCCATGGGTTGCCCATCTTGTATGTCCGATACCACAGGTTGATAAGATTTTCTTTGACTCACAAATTGCTCTTAAATCACTTACTCTTCCGGCACATTTATAAACATTTGTCTCATGGGAAACCTCATCCTCCACTGCGATACCTGCACTGTCGTATCCACGATACTCTAATAATTCCAACGCATCTAATAAAACATCTTTTACATTCTCACTGCCTGTATAACCTATAATTCCACACATATTAAATTTCCTCTTCTTTTTTATTTCATTTTTACTGTAATGTTTAACATCAAAAATATTGAAGCATTACCAATCTTCTTCATATTTATTGTCCCATTATACCGTATTTGTTTTGCAGTCACCTGCATATTTGCCGGCATATCTCGCACTGGGAGGTACGAAAGGGCGTCCGCCGAATTTTCGATAACCCTTTTCCTCGTTAACCTGTGCATATTCGTCCTCACAGGTACATGGCGCTAGAAGAGAAATCCAAATGTCTGCAATCGGTCACAGACAGGATTGCATATCTGAAAATATAAACCTTATTCGATTATCAATGTGCTATATATTGTAAATGCCTTCATAAATGCATCTACATTTATGAAGGCATCTATAACATAACCACTATACTATGATATGCATAAATTGTCTAGTAGTTCTTTTTTGTATTATTTTACCTCAACTGTCCAGCCGTATTTATCCGCAATTCTTCCCCACTGGATACCGGTTAAAGTATCATATAATTTCTGTGTCAATTCACCGATCTCGAAATTATTGACTGTTACAACATCATCTTTGTAACGAAGTTCTCCAACTGGTGAGATAACGGCTGCTGTGCCTGTACCGAATACCTCTTCCAGTGTACCGTCATGTCCTGCTTTCATCAGATCATCAACAGAAAGTCTTGTCTCATTTACTTTGTATCCCCAGTCTCTTAACAGATGGATCATGGAATCCCTTGTAACACCCGGAAGAACGGTTCCTTCGATTGGTGCGGTGTAGATCTCGCCAGCAATCTTGAACATGATATTCATGGTTCCAACTTCCTCTACATATTTACGATGTTCACCGTCTAACCAGAGAACCTGTGCATAACCAAGTTTTTCTGCTTTTACCTGTCCTAAAATAGAACCTGCATAGTTACCACCACATTTTGTAAATCCTGTACCACCTTTTACTGCACGAACCAGCTCGTCCTCAACTAAAATCTTAACCGGATTCAGTCCTGCTGCGTAATAAGCACCTACCGGACAGCAGATGATCATGAATTTGTATGCGTTTGCCATATGTACACCGAGTGCAGCTTCTGTTGCAAACATAAATGGTCTGATATAAAGGGAAGTGTTTGGTTCTGACGGTACCCAGTCAGCTTCTACTTTTACAAGTGCTTCTACTGCTTCCACGAACATATCAACCGGGAATTCCGGCATGCAAAGTCTTGCATTGGAATTGATCATTCTCTTTGCGTTCATCTCCGGACGGAATAACTGGATCTTGCCCTCTGCTGTACGATATGCTTTCATACCTTCGAATGTTTCCTGTGCATAATGAAGTGTTACACATGCAGGGTCCATTGTGATAGGTCCTTCCGGAACGATTCTTGCATCTTTCCAGCCGTCTTCTTTTGTCCAATCCATAACAAACATATAGTCTGTCATATACTTACCAAAACCAAGATTCTTCTGGTCTGGTTTCTCCTTTAATACTGGTCTTTTCTCAAATCTGATATCCATAATATCCTCCTTGTTTTTCCACTAACTTATTGGAAAATTGATTCTGAAACACATTATGATACTTTCTTTTTTTCATGTCAAGATTATTCCAGAGCCTTATATCGTATATAATTTATAGTTATTGTTTATTATTATTTCCATAACCTAATTTTATTTGTACTCAAGACGTGAAATATTCATCTCTGATTGTATTCGTACAATTTACAATTTTATGTATTCTATATTTCAAGTGACTTTTTTGATCTCATATAATATAATAAGATTATCAAAAAATTACGTGAGGTGATTCCTATGCATACATTTCAACCAATTCCAGTTGATATGCTGGACATGAATCCATTTACCAAAATCGGCAAAGAATGGGCGCTGCTCACTGCCGGAAACAAACAGAAATCCAACACAATGACCATTAGCTGGGGTGGTGTCGGTGTCTTATGGGGAAAAAACGTGGTCTATGTTTTTGTCCGCGATTCCAGATACACAAAAGAGCTGATCGATGAAGGAGACTTTTTCTCCCTTACCTTTGTCAGCGACCAGTATCGTAATGCTTTAAATTACTGTGGCTCCCACTCCGGTCGTAACGAAGATAAGATTGCAAATGCCGGGCTTTCCGTGGACTACCGTCATGGAATCCCATATATTGACGAGGGAAATCTTGTCTTAGTCTGTGAAAAAATGTCTGCCACCAGAATCACAGATGATTCTTTCCTCGATTCCGAGATTGCAGATAAATGGTACAAAGACGGTGATATGCACACCATGTATGTTGGTCAGATCATTGACGTTCTTGCACGATAAATGAGCGCAAAAGAGGGAAGATGCTATTTTTACACCTTCCCTCTTTTTTCTTTTTGCCCTTCATTATCATCATAAAAGAATCTTATTTACAAACTTTTTCTCATAGTCTCTTTTTCATGATAACAGCTTATTTGTCCAATCCTGTACCCTATTATTTCAATGGATATTTTTCTGTCAGAGCTTTAACGATTGCTCTTGCCTTGTCTGCCGCAGGCTCTCCCTCTTTGATCATCATCGCAATTGCCTCCGCAATCTGATCCATATCTTCGGTATTTAAACCACGGGAAGTAACCGCCGGAGTTCCAAGACGCACTCCACTGGTCACAAACGGAGATTTCGGATCATTAGGAATTGTATTTTTATTGCAGGTAATGTTGACAGAATCCAAAAGTTTCTCAACCGCTTTTCCAGTGAGATCATAGTTTGTCAGATCTACAAGCATCAGGTGATTATCTGTGCCGCCGGATACGATCTTAATGCCACGGTTCATCAATCCTTTGCAGAGTGCCTGTGCATTATCAATGATATTCTGCTGATAAACTTTAAATTCCGGCTGCAATGCCTCTTTGAAGCAGACTGCCTTAGCCGCGATCACATGCATCAGAGGTCCGCCCTGAATACCTGGGAAAATTGCTTTGTTAAAATTATATTTATCTGCGATCTCCTGGCTGCTTAAGATCATTCCACCTCTTGGTCCGCGCAGTGTCTTGTGTGTCGTCGTTGTCACAACATGCGCATATGGGATTGGGCTTGGATGAAGTCCGGCTGCTACAAGTCCCGCAATGTGTGCCATATCAACCATTAACACCGCACCACATTCATCTGCGATCTCACGGAATCTCTTGAAATCAATTGTTCTCGCATAAGCAGAAGCTCCTGCAATGATCATTTTCGGCTTACATTCCATAGCAAGTTCTTCTACTTTATCATAATCAATGAATCCCTCATCATTCACTCCATATGGTACAACATGGAAATAGGTTCCGGAAAAATTGACCGGCGAACCATGTGTCAGATGTCCGCCATGATCCAAGTTCATTCCCATAATCGTATCACCCGGTTTTAAAATTGCAAACTGTACTGCCATGTTTGCCTGAGCACCGGAATGTGGCTGCACATTGACATATTCACAGCCAAATAGCTCTTTTGCACGCTCTCTTGCCAGTTCCTCCACCACATCTACACATTCACATCCGCCATAATATCTTTTTCCCGGATAGCCTTCTGCGTATTTGTTTGTCATAACGCTTCCCATTGCTGACATGACCGCAGGACTTACCCAGTTTTCGGATGCGATCAGCTCAATATGGCTGTTCTGTCTGTCAAATTCATCGGTGATTGCCTGTGCCACTTCCATATCCACTGCCTGAATGTCTTCTAATGTATACATAATGCCTCCTCATCTCTGTCTTTCTCTCAAAGACATGTGTTTTTTCAAAACTTTAAAACTCATTATAAAGGACTTGTCATAAATATTCAATTCCAAATTTATTTTTTATTTCACTCATTTCCTTATAACATGAATCTGAATACTGCAATTGCCTATCTCACCAGCAAAACAAAAAGTACAATCTGCAGCACTAGTATCAACGGCATTCCAACTACAAAATACCAGTGTTTTGTCTTATGATGAAACAAGTACATTCCTGCCCACGTTCCAATGCTGCCACCTAAAACACTCACCAGAAAAAGCATTTTCTCCGGTATCCGCCACGCATGACGTCTTGCCCTGCTCTTGTCTAGTGCCATTACCGCCAGTCCGGCAATATTCATAATAATCAAATAGACGATAACTCCTTTTAACACACGCTTGTCTCCCTTCGTTCAAATTCCATATTGAATAATTTCGAAACTCCCAGAATTACCAAAAAACGGCTGCCCCAAAAGGCAGCCGCTTTGCTCGCAATTTTGCAATTATTTTGTTACTTTATTTTTTCCAACATGCACTTTCATAACATACCACAGTTCAGTTGCGATGCAGATTGAAGAATAAGCACCACATACAAGACCTGCCATAAGTGGAAGTGAGAAGTCACGGA
>OGIK01002322.1_pt1 | contig 12324 bp, 10 predicted proteins | sample 1571781 | NCBI WGS metagenome assembly OGIK01 (sample SAMEA2581956, study PRJEB24529) | metagenome | biome: Human gut stool | place: China | collected 2011
AATATGTTGACTGGAACCTTTGCTGAGCTATTTGAGAATTTACTTTTAAGATTCAATTCGATAGGTAATGATGAAGGTTCTGGAAGAATGCCTATATATAGAAGTGTTTGGAATGGCTTTTTACAAGGAAACTTGGGAGAGTATCTAATTGGTCATGGCTATTTAGGAGTGGATAGGGTAATTCATCATACAGCAGCTCATAATGATTTTTTGGAATATTTATTTGATTATGGAATAATTGGTGCTTTCTTTTATGTGTCTCTTCATATTTATTTCCTTAAAAGAATAATGTTCTTGTATGAAATAAAATCTTTTTTCTTGTATAGTTACATTGTTTCTTACTGTATTTTCTTTCTTTATGGCATGTTAGGAAATATAATTATTTATCCTCAGTATTTTTTGTTGTTGCCAATTTATTGGGGAATAATAGAAAAATATATAATGTATAATATAAAAAAAACTTAGAATGAATAGTGTGGATTTTTCGGTAATTATCCCTCAAAGAAATTCATTAGATAGCCTTACAAGACTTTTTGACTCTATTCCTTTTTCTGACAAGATTGAAGTAATTTTAGTCGATAATTCGTTTGAACCTATATCAATAGAGGATGTGAAGACAAATCGTCCATTTCAACTTTTTCATTCAGTTCCACAAAGTTTCGCTGGTGGAGCAAGAAATATAGGTATAGACAATGCTCATGGTAAATGGCTTATTTTTGCAGATGCTGATGATTTCTTTACTCCACAGGCCTTTGATATTTTCTATTCACATCTTGATGATGAAGCTGATTTGATTTATTTTAAATCGGACAGTGTATATGATGATACTTTGGAGCCAAGTGACAGAAATGTTTTGTTTAATGGCTATATAGATGATTATGTCTCTGGCAAGTTGAGTGAAATGGGAGTACGTTTGTCTTATCTTGTACCTTGGGGTAAGATGGTGAGAAAAGATCTTGTTTTACAAAATAGTATTAGGTTTGATGAAGTATTGGCTGCCAATGATGTTTATTTTTCAACTTTAGTAGGTTATTATTCACGGACATTTGCGATAGATCTTCGTAAAGTTTATGTTATCACAACAAGGAGAGGAAGTTTAGCCAATCGTTGGGATTTACCGGTTATAACTTCTCGTTATCATGTGGCATTGCGAAGAAATAAATTTCTTAAAAAACATGGACTAAGGCATAATCAGGGATCTGTAATGCTTTTTATTTATAAGTCTATACAATTTGGACCTTGTGTCTTTTTCTCGTTTTTAGTAGATGCTATCAAGTATCAGCAGAATATTTTTATTGGAATGAAGAATTGGCTAAAAACTTACAAACAGTTATCTTCTAACATAAAGAAGAATAAAAGATATATAACGAGATGACAGTGATGAGTATTGGAAATAACTGTAATAACCTGATTTGACATGAATATTTCTGTTATTTATTTAGGTACTAAAGGTGCAGGACCTATTTATTCTTTTGAGATGGTTCGTGAATTAGTCCGAAGGAATTATAACATACAATGTATTATATCTTCTTATATTGAGAATTATAATAGGTGGGCTAAATTAGCAGTTGATAATTCTAATATCGAACTAATTACAGTTGACACGTATCGAGATAAAAAAGAGTTTTTTTTCTCGTTGTTCAAATTTTCTCTTTTTCATAAACTTATTAAAGCTATTAATAGTTTCCATCCATCGTATATCTATGTACCAATGGCATTTATGTGGGAGTTTATGATAATTCCTTTTGTCTCAAAGAAGGTTATAAAGATAAAAACTATGCATGATGTTATTGCTCATAGTGGTAAATATCAAAGTCTGTTCCAACTTAAAATAAATTTGTCTTATAGGTACTATGATAAATTTGTAATCCTTAGTGAATTATTTAGACGATTTTTAATAAATAAGGGAATTTCGGATAGTAATATTATTCATATTCCTCACGCAAATTTCGATTATTATAGTAATTCGTTATTTGTTTCTTCTTCAACTCCAAAACAAATAATCGGTTTTTTTGGAACAATTTCAAAATATAAGGGTATTGATAGATTATTATCTGCTTTTTCCAAATTGCATAAGGATTATCCTAATTATAAATTGCTAATTGCTGGTAAAGGAGATATGCATCCTTATAAAGAGCTGTTGAAAGATATAGAGAATAATGTTATTCTTTATAATAGATGGATTGATGATGAGGAGGTATCAGAAATTATTCAACAGATAGATTTCTTAGTTCTTCCATACATAGATGCTTCTCAGTCTGGAGTGATTCCGTTGGCTTATAGTTTTGAGAAACCTGTGATTGCTACAAATGTAGGTGGGCTTTCCGAACAGGTTACTGAAGAAACAGGAATACTCGTTGAACCCAACAATGAAGCACAACTTATTGCGGCAATGGCTAAATTAATAGATGATTACAGTCTAGTTCAAGATTTAGGACGTACAGCTCGTCAAAAAAGTACTTTGAATAATACATGGGATAAATCACTCGATATTTTAATGACGAATATTTTATTATCATAATGAATCCTTCAATAACTTTTCGCATTTTTAGGAGATTGCATATTATCTCAGATGAAGAGAGGTATGGACGGATATCTATATTGGGTATTATTGGACATACATGTTCTACTATTGGTAAACTATTACTCTATAAGTATTGCTATTCTTCATTTTTACTTGAGCCTTTGAATTTTAAGATGTTGCGACCATTGTTTTGGAAATGGATGGGATGTACTGTCGGATATAATGTGAAAATTGGGCACTCTGTCGTTTTGGATTATGGAAATGCAGACCTAATTGAACTGGGGAACAACGTGAGTATAACAGATTGCTGTATCTTACTTTGTCATAGAAAAGATATTTCAAATTATCATGCAGGTGATAATTCGGCGGATTTACCATTTATTCATGAATCCATTAAGCTTGAAAATGGTGTGAACTTGGGTAAGGGATGTATTGTCATGCCAGGAGTAACGATAGGTGAGGGTAGTGTTATTGGTGCCGGTTCTGTAGTTTCAAAATCTATCCCAGCATGGAGTGTGGCTGTAGGTGTGCCAGCTAAAGTAATAAAAGAATTGAAATAATGAACGGACATTTCTTAATTTCTCTTGATTTTGAATTAGTATGGGGGGTAGCAGGGTGGAATTTATCTAAAATAGAGCTCTATAAGCCAAACTTATCTTGTGCAAAAGAAGCTTTATATGAGATTGTCCATTTGCTGGAAAAGTATGATATGAAGTGTACAATAGGTTATGTGGGAGCTATGAATTATGCTTCCTTACAGGAGTTGCAAATGGTAAATAATACTCTTATACCTTCTTATTTGGATATTTCTTATGCCTCGTTTGCTTCGTTATTACCTCATGCAGGTAAAGAGTTGGACATAAATCTATTCTTGGCTCATAGGGAAGTGGAAATACTTCAAGTGAAAGCTAATGTAGAGTTGGCTAGTCATACTTATTCGCATTACTATTGTTTGGAAGAAGGGCAAACAATAGAAGATTTTGAGAATGATGTGAGAATGGCAAAAGAGAATGCAATAAAGCAAGGGGTTAATCTGGTTTCTATTATTTTTCCTCGTAATCAGGTGAATGATGACTATCTGACTATCTGTCGTAAATATGGATTTACTCATTTTCGTGGCATGCTTAATAGCTTTCTTTATAAGCCGTCTAAAACACCTTTCCGCTATTCGCCTATGGGCGCATTGCGTTTTCTTGATACATACTTGAATATATCAGGTAACAATACCTATACTATTGAGGATACTAAAAGCAAGGAACTGATAGATGTGCCGGGAAGTAGATTCTTTCGTCCTTATTCTCGAAAACTTTCCTTCTTAGAAGGATTGAAGATTAGGCGTATAAAGCAGTCGATGACTGATGCTGCCAAGAATGGACGTATATATCATTTATGGTGGCATCCTCACAATTTTGGTACATATATGCAGGAAAATTTGTCTCTTCTAGAGGAGATATGTCGTCATTTTGATTATTTGAAAAAAACATATAATTTGAAATCTTCATTTATATCTGAGATACGATGAGTAATCTATTACATGTTGTTAATATCTCTTTTGTAATTCCCTATTTTTTAGGTAAACAATTGAACTATTTTGCGGAAAAAGGGCATAAGGAATATGTTGTATGTAGTCCGACAAATGAATTGGATGAATTGGCAGTTAAATATTGTTTTGAGTACAAAGCGGTAGTGGTATTGCGTAAAATTTCTATAGGAAAAGATTTAAGGGCGGTAAAGAGTACGATAGAATATATCAAAGAGAAGCACATTGATATTATCACAGGACATACTCCCAAAGGAGCATTAATTGCTATGCTTGCTGGTTACTTTGCGGGTGTACCTAAACGTTTCTATTTTCGTCATGGGTTAGTTTATGAAACATCGCATGGATTGAAACGTTGGCTATTGATTACTATCGATAGATTAGCAGCCCGATTGGCAACTAAAGTAGTGTGTGTAAGTCCTTCTGTATGTTATAGGAGTTTGGAAGACGGATTGAACTCTGCAGCGAAGCAAGTACTGTTGTCGAAAGGTACGTGTAATGGTATTGATATAAATCGTTTCTATAGAAAGAATATTGATGAAAATCAGTTGAGTGATTTACGTGCAAAGCTACATATCCTTGATGATGCTTTTGTTATTGGTTTTACCGGAAGGTTGGTACGTGATAAAGGGATTATTGAGTTGATTAGAGCATTTCATCTGTTGCAGGAGAAATATTCGGATATGGTATTGCTACTTGTGGGAATGTTGGAGGAGCGTGACGCATTACCTCGAGATGTAGTGGATGTAATGAAGAGCAATCCCAAGATAATTTATACAGGGTATGTGTCGAATGCGTTGATAGAGTATTACTATGCTTTAATGAATTGTTTTGTTTTACCTTCTTATCGTGAAGGTTTTCCCACATCTGTATTGGAAGCTTCGGCTATGGAGCTTCCTGTGATAACTACTAAAGTAACTGGGTGTATCGATTCTATTATTGAAAATAAAACGGGATTTTTCGTAGAGCATACTGTCTGCGAACTCGCAAATGTAATTGAAAGGCTTTATATCTCTAAGGATAAATGCTACGCATTAGGTACACAAGGCCGTCAATTTGTGGTAGATAATTTCGAGGAAAAGATAATCTGGGAGGAAATAGAAAAACTATATAACGGATAATAAGGCATAATGATTAACTTGAGCATTAATTTTTTATTACTCTATGAGATGATAGAAAAATAAAATAAAGAAGTTTGTTGTTCTTATAGTTCTTGAAATACAATGGTGGAAATTAAAATATGACATTGCTATATAGTAACGGATGATTATTAATTATATGTATTCATTTGTTCTAATAAATATAATTTCTAACGGAATGAACTAGTTGCGGCTTTTATTATTGGGTTGAGAATAATTTTTATCCTATAGATTAATTTACCTTTTATGAATATACTTATCACCGGAGCCCACGGCTTTGTGGGCTCTAATCTTGTTATTGCCTTAAAAGGACATCATTCCCTTTATGGTCTTGATATTGTCGCTCCTGAAAAGGAGGGAGTGGTAAAGACTTTTGCTTGGAAAGATATTGAAACAACTTCTTTTCCCATGCAACAATTACCCAAGTTTGATGCTATCATCCATTTGGCAGGCAAAGCGCATGATACAAAGAATCAGTCTGCTTCTCAAGTATATTTTGATATCAATACAGGGCTGACACAGAAGATATTTGATTTCTTTTTAGAATCATCTGCGAAGAAGTTTATTTTTTTTAGTTCTGTGAAAGCTGCCGCAGACAGTGTAGTGGGGGATATGTTGACAGAAGATGTGATACCTGCTCCGGTTGGTCCTTATGGAGAAAGTAAGATTGCGGCTGAAGAATATATTCTTAGTAAATTGAGAAGCGAGCATGGAGAATTGAAAGTTGCTATGCAGCGCGATAAGCGAGTGTATATCTTGCGTCCTTGTATGATCCATGGTCCTGGTAATAAGGGTAATCTGAACTTGCTTTATAATGTGGTTAAGAAAGGTATTCCCTGGCCTTTAGGCGATTTTGAGAACAAGCGTTCTTTTACTTCTATAGATAATCTTTGCTATGTAGTGGAAGGTTTGTTGACAAAAGACGTAGCGAGTGGTATTTATCACATGGGGGATGATGAAGCTCTGTCTACGAATGAGCTGATTGCTCTTATGTGTGAAGCTATGGGGAAGAAGCCTCACATTTGGAAAATGAACAGGAAAATGATGGAAGGTTGCGCAGGACTGGGTACATTGCTTCATTTGCCTTTGAATACAGAACGGCTGAGAAAACTGACTGAGAATTACGTGGTAAGTAATGAGAAAATAAAATCAGCTCTTGGTATTGACAGGATGCCTGTTTGTGCAGCGGATGGAATCAGAAAAACGATTAAATCTTTTGAAGAATAATCTGGGCAGATAATTATTGACTATAGGATGTATTACGTAATTATTTTGGTTCTGTTATTCCTGACAGAACTTTTTTATTTTAGGGTGGCTGATAAGTTTAATATCATAGATAAACCCAATGAACGTAGTTCTCATTCACGGATTACTTTGCGTGGTGGTGGAATCATCTTCTATTTCGGAGCTTTGGCTTATTTCCTGACTAACGACTGGGAATATCCTTGGTTTATATTGGCACTGAGCCTAATAACATTTATTAGCTTTGTAGATGATATTCGTTCTACTTCCCAAGGTTTACGGCTGGTGTTTCACTTTTCTGCCATGGCCTTGATGTTTTATCAATGGGGATTGTTTTCGCTTTCCTGGTGGTGGATCATTATAGCTTTGATCGTTTGCACAGGTATCATCAATGCTTATAATTTCATGGATGGCATTAATGGTATTACAGGTGGTTATTCATTGATTATTTTAGGAGCATTGGCTTATATCAATGAAGAAATGGTATCCTTTGCTGAACCGGCTTTAATTTATACGGTGCTTTGTTCAGTGGTGGTATTCTGCTTCTTTAATTTCCGCAGGAAGGCGAAGTGTTTTGCCGGTGATGTAGGTTCTGTGAGTATCGCTTTCATACTGCTTTTCCTGATAGGGAAGTTGATTCTGAAAACGGAGGATTTCAGTTGGATGATTCTTTTGGCAGTTTACGGAGTTGATAGTGTTTTGACTATTATTCATCGCCTGATGCTCCATGAAAACATAGGCTTGCCACATCGGAAACATATGTATCAGTTAATGGCAAATGAGTTGAAAATACCTCATGTTGTGGTTTCGCTGGTTTATATGGCTGTGCAGGCTATAGTGATTATCGGATATATCTATTGTCAGAATTGGGGATACTTGTATCTTTTATGTGCTATTTTATTGCTCAGCTTCATTTATGTATGGTTCATGAGGAAATATTTTAGATTGCATTTATCTGTTTAAGTGAGATAATATTCATACTGGTTCCCGGCAGACAATTATTGTCTTGTCGGGATTTTTTTTGTCCATAATTGAGCAGGTAGCATCAGCCGGAGTTATCGGGTAGATGCTACCCGGGACAAGTAGGCTTTAAAGTTCAAATTTCACTGCCGCCCAACGGTTTTTCTCTTGATGGTGTACAAAGTGTAATCCGTTACGTTCGGCCTCTGCCTGGATCAGAGGAATGTCGTCCACATAGAATCCACTCATAAAGAGTTGGGAACCTTTGCGCATGCAACGTACATACTGTTTCATGTCATTCAGCAGAATGTTCCGGTTGATGTTAGCAATGACTACGTCAAACGGACCTATATCTTCCAGTGAAGAGGCGTCTCCCTGGAATACGGAAATATTGTCTACGTGGTTCAATTCGATGTTTTCAAGTGAGTTACGAACGCACCATTCATCAATATCGATGGCAGTACAAGGTTCTGCACCACGCATGCGAGCAAGAATGGCAAGGATGGAAGTGCCGCAACCCATATCGAGAAGGGACTTGCCTTGTAGGTCACTGTCCAGTAGTTCACCGATGATGAGACTGGTGGTTTCGTGATGTCCTGTACCGAAAGCCATTTGCGGATTGATGACAATATCATATTCTGTTTGGGGGACATCATGGTGGAAAGTACTGTGGATGACACAGCGGTCACCAATCACAATCGGTTGGAAGAAGTTCTTTTCCCATTCCTCATTCCAGTCTTTATCTTCGGCTTCTGTAAAAGTATATTCAATTTGGATATCTGGTAGGGGGAACTCGTCAATAGCTGCTTTTACAGTTGTTTCATCATACAAATCTTTTTGTATATAGGCAGCAATACCGCCTTCTTGTTCAACAAAACTCTCAAAACCTGCATCGCCCAGGATAGCGGAAAGCACATCGTTTACTACTTCTGTACAAGGAGAAGTGCGGAAAGTAAATTCTAAATATTTCATTGGAATATAATTTATTGTTAAATGCAAAGCCTCTGTTAGCGAAGCGAACCAGTTTCTTTGTATATTTGTTTATTAGCTGCAAAGATAATGCAAATCGAATGTAGAACTTTCATGCTTGCATGAAAAAGTTATGCTGAGATGCAGTTTGCCTTATTTAAAGATGGGGCATTTAAGAAATTCTATTCATCTTTGAAAATCTTTCCATATTGTTTTAATGCCATATTTTTCATGAGTGTTTCTTCTTTTGTCAGTGCGAATCCCATATATTTGCAAACGTGATCATTGCGTAGGATACAGATACACATTCTTTTGTAAGTCGGAATTTCCTTGAACTCTGCAATATCAATATCATCTAAATAATCCATCCTGACAGGCTTCTTGTCCGTTTTGTAGTTTGTGCTTTCTCCTACTTGAATAGGAATATTTCTTTCTCTTAGTTTCTGTATCACTTCGTCACTGAGTACACCGCCCTTATTCTTCCAGAATCTGATGCTTGTCTCCAATTTCTTCCGGTATCTGTTCCGGGTATGTTCAGGTAGAGTAGACAGAAGAAACTCTGTAAAGGATTTCCATGTATATCCTTTGGGTAAATGTATCTCATCTCTTCCCATGGCTCCGGTTTTTCCGTAAATCCCGGAAAAATTTACTCCGTTAACCCGGCCAATCATCCGTCCCCACATATCGGGATCAATCACTCTGTACAGTGACAGGCTCTCTATGGCTTCGCAGATAAAAGGACTTGCTACCCGTTGTCGGTCAAGGCTAATTCCTGCTTGATAATAAAGATCGTACAGATGATTATAATCCCACTTGAATTTACCATTTGCTACCCAGATATCAGTTGTTTTCCAGTCAAAAATAGGATAGAGGTTATAAACACCTTCAGTAATTTGGGTACTCCATAGGTAGTTGGCATATCGTTCCTTTGTTTTTCTGTAAATGGCACGCCAACGATTATGGCTTTCCTGTGTACGAATGCCAACTAAACAGCATGTTCGGGTAGCCTTTTTATTTTTATGTAGCCATTGGGCAAATTCCATTTGAAAATCATAATCCCACATGTCGGTAGTGTAGAAAGGGAACTCATGTAATGTCATTGCCCTCTCCGGTTTTTGGCGTACCCAGACTGCTTTTTTGTCTTCATCCCATGGCCTCCAATAATCTTCATACATGGACGTACATGTCGTTACTCGAAAAGGTACGCAAACATGATATATATCCAGGATGTCTTGATTCTCTTTAAAAGTTCGTTCCACATAATCAATTGTCATGTTGTACTGTATTTCATAATCCATATGAAATACCCCAATTTTTCTTTTTAAATTATGTTTGCGGATATAATCTATGCATAAATTTAATAGTACACCGCTATCCTTGCCTCCTGAAAATGAGATGTAAATATTATCAAAATTCTGAAAAATGACACGTAATCTTTCTTGGGCAAGGTCATATACGTTTTGCTTTCTTATGTCTTGCATTGTTTTTTTAGTATTGTTCGTTTATTTGCTGCAAAAGTAATAAAAAAAGATCAGATAGATAAAATGTATAAACATATACAAATTCCGGAGATACTTCCTAATCCGATTCTCCCTGCTGACTTTTACATCTCGTATAGCCTTTATCTCATCAGTAGATAGCCAGATATCACGCACTGATTTCTCCGGCATTTTATATCCGTCAAACGGATAAGTTTCATGTGTTATAAACTTGCACTGGAGATTTAATTTAGTGCATTGAAAACCAAAATAATATCTCTTTTGTTATGATAGAATAGGGAAATCCCTATAATCATTTGGGGAAATTCTCCTGTATGCGGTAAAATCCATCGTTATCTTTGTGACGTGATAAAATGGATTAATGTAAAACCTATAAACCACACCCATATGAAAAAGATTGTTTTTTTATCGCTTTTTGCCTTGTGCCTCCCTTGGATGGTTTCGGCGCAGAGCATAGATGACGACCTTTACTACATTCCTTCTAAGGATAAGAAGGAAAAGAAGCAGGAGAAGAAAGTTACAAGCTCTGCTCCGACTGAAGAAATTGTAGTAAAGTCGAATGCACCAACTACGGTTTATACGTCGCCAGGTAATACTACTGTTGTAGTACAGGATCGTAAAGGAAATACACGTGATGTAGACGAATATAACCGTCGTTATGATTCTCGTGAGAATGACTTCGTAATGGAAGATGATACCTTATATATTAAGGAAAAAGCAGTGCCCGATCCGGATGGTGAATGGGTAAATGGCTTCGATGGTTCGGAAGATGATTATGAATATGCTATGCGTATCGTACGTTTCCGTAACCCTCGTTATGCAATAAGTATCAGTAGTCCATACTATTGGGATGTCGTTTACGGTCTGGATACATGGAACTGGAACGTATATACTGATGGAATGTATGCTTATGCTTTCCCTACTTTCTCTAACCGTTTGTGGTGGGATTGGCGTTATAACTCCTACGGATGGGGAGGCTATCCTTATTATGGTTGGGGTGGATACTCACCTTATTACAGTTACGGTGGCTGGTCCTATGGCTGGGGCGGTTTCTACGGTGGCTGGAGTTGGGGATGGGGACATCATCACCATCATTATTATCCTGGCGGTGGCTGGTATCCCGGTGGCGGTGGACACTGGGGAGGCAACCATTGGGGGAGTCGTGATACATATACGAACAGACGCTACAACGGAACACGTCGTACGACAACTGCACGGCGTACTGACGGAACTGGTAGAGTGACAGGTGCGACCAGACAAAGTACAAGTGGACAAGTAAGACGTGGAGAAAGTGGAACTACCCGTCGGGTAGTGGGAACCCGTTCTTCCGGTGAACGTCCGGGAATGTCAACCCGCACAGATGCAGCTTCGTCAAGACGTTCAACCTATACACGTCCAAGTAGTACACGTAGCAGCTCTTCTTATAATAGCAATGTAGGAAATGTACGTAGTGGTAGTACGGTTCGTGGTACTTCAACGAGATCATCTTCGGGAAGTAGTGGCACCGTAAGAAGTACTTCAACACGTAGTAGCAGTACCTATAACCGGGGTAGTTCAACAGCTCCACGCAGCTACTCTAATGATAATAATCGTTCTTCTAGCTCACGGTCTTATAGTGCTCCTTCCACTCGTTCTTCTTCCAGTAGCAGTTATTCATCAGGAAGCAGTTCCCGTTCCAGTGGCAGTATCTATTCCAGTGGCGGTGGAGGTTCCACACGTTCCAGTGGCGGCGGCGGTGGCTCAAGCAGAAGAAGATAAAAGTTAAGTGTTTCACACAAAAATGAATGAATTATGAAAAAGATAATGACTCTAACAGCCCTTGCTATGTTCGTCTCAATGGGTGCAGGGGCACAGACGGTATACGATGCTACGAATATAGCCAGTAAAGATCTAAGTGGTACTGCTCGTTTCGTAGGTATGGGAGGCGCAATGGGAGCGTTAGGTGGTGATATTTCCACTATCGGTACGAACCCTGCGGGTATTGGTATCTATCGTAGTAACGATATAGTAGCATCTTTCGGCTATTCGATTACAGATGTTGAAAGCAAATATGGCGGACAGACATTTAATATGGGAAAAAGCCGTTGGAACTTTGATAATGCAGGTGTTGTGTTTTCTACCAAGGTTGGTAATGTTACGTCATTACGTTATGTAAACTTTGCCTTTAATTATCAGAAAGTAAAGTCTTTCAATCGGAATATGACTATGGCAGGAGACTTGAATGGTTATTCGCAGACCTATCAGATGGCAGCTATGTCCGATGGGATTACACCGGAAATGTGGAAGGGTAGTAATCCTTTTAATACAGATGATATCGGATGGCTTTCCGCATTGGGATGGGAGGGACACCTGATAAATCCTTCAATAACTACTGATAAGACGCCTTATCCTTATAACGATGCCGATGGTAATCAAATAAAGGATGAGGAAGGGAATCTTTTATATGAGAAT
>OGIK01002331.1_pt1 | contig 12290 bp, 9 predicted proteins | sample 1571781 | NCBI WGS metagenome assembly OGIK01 (sample SAMEA2581956, study PRJEB24529) | metagenome | biome: Human gut stool | place: China | collected 2011
GTGGCGGACAAATGTATAGCCGGTGCGCCGGACAACAGTTTTAAAGAAGAACCTATCCAACTGGCAGTTACTGCCGGTATCGGAATCACTTACAAAATTAATGACCGATTGGCGGTTTTTGCCGAGCCGGGTGTTTCCCATCATTTCAAGACGGATTCGAAACTGGCTACGGTACGCACGAAACGGCCGACTAATTTTAATTTACTTTGCGGACTTCGCATGACGTATTAATCCTTATGAAAATGAAAAAAACACTTATGATGCTGTGGATGGCTGTTAGCCTGATGGTATCCCTGGTGGGATGCAGCAGCGAAGAAATGGACTATGAGAATCCCGATGTAACCGTTTTTGTGAAACAGCTGAAAGCGGGTACCTATAATATGAAGAATGAAAAAGGGGTCGTGGAAGTTCCTCATTTCACTGAAGAGGACATTCCCGAACTATTGAAATATGCGGAAGATCTGACTATTATTCCTTCTTTCCCGTCAGTCTACAATACGAATAACGGTAAAATCCGTTTAGGTGAATGTATGCTTTGGGTGATAGAATCGATCCGTCAGGGAACAGCCCCGTCGTTAGGTTGCAGGATGGTACTGGCGAATGCCGAAAATTACGAAGCCATCTATTTCCTGACCGACGACGAAGTGCTCGACGCGGCAGCCTGCTATCGTCGATGGTGGGAAGGGCGGAAATATCCGAAGACGACCTGGACGATTGATCCGTGCTATGACGAGCCGCTTTGTGGCTCAGGATACCGATGGTGGTAAAAAAAGAAAAATCCTTCGGGGCATAAAAACTAAAAAACATGAGGCAACGTTTATTTGTATCAGCAGTCTTTGTACTGCTGACAGGGGCGTGCTATGCCCAATGGACGAAGGAAGATTCTCTGCGATTGAAGAAATCACTGAAGGAGGGCGAAGAGCTGAAGCTGAATAAGGAAGCCGTCAGACAGATTGATTTGAATGCAGGAGCAGCCAATCCGCGTGTGTATGAGGAGAAACGATGGATGCGTTTTGATGAGTCGCTTCCGCGTGTGATTTCTCCTTCTGCTGTGGTCGAATCGGATACTTTGTACGATAAACGGAGGATAACAGGTGGGAAACTTCCTCTTCAAATGCTTGAAGTGTACAAGCCTGTTTATGCTCACTTGCCATTGGATACATTGAAAATTGCGATGGAGTTTAAGCTCCCTCCCCCCGAAGGAATATCTTTAGGGAATGGAGTAAGAGTGAACGGAGGTACGTTTAGCGGTTTGGATTTACTGCAGGTCTTTACGAGAGAGTTCTGGCAGTTCAGGAAGAAACGAATGCGCACACGTACGATGGGGGTACTTGAGGAATATAGAAAACAGAGGTAGAAAGATGAGTGAATTGATAAAACGTTTGATAACAGCTATGACACTGTGCTTGACAGCTTTGCTGGTACATGCGCAGGAATGGACGAAGGAGGATTCCTTGCGTCTGAGAAAGTTGCTGGACAGTGATCAGGAGCTGAATTTGAATCAGGATGCAGTCAGGCAGATTGATTTCGGCAGCGCTGTCGGTACTCCCCGCATGTCGGTGGAAAAGAAGTGGATGCTGCCCGATGAGTCGCTTCCCGAAGCATTGCCTAAACCGAAAGTGGTATTGAGTCTGATGCCCTATAAGGCAAATACTCCTTATAATTGGGACCCCGTTTTTCAGAAGAAAATAAGAATGGATAAGAATACCTGGCGTGGAGATCCGCATTACGAAATGCGTCATCAAAGGTCGTACAGTAACTGGGTGCGTAATCCGATGGCGGGAGGAGTCCGCAAATCATTGGAGGAGATACGGGCGAGCGGGGTACGTTTCCGTCAGTTGAGCGAACGGGCGAATGGAATGATGGTTAATTCGGTAGTGATGGATAGCCCGATTCCTTTGTTTGGAGGCAGCGGCGTGTACATCAATGGAGGAACTATCGGAGGACTTGATCTGATGGCGGTTTTCACCAAAAACTTCTGGGATAAAAAAGGAAAAGAACGTCGGGAGCGTACGTTGGAAGTGTTGAGAACCTATGGGGATTCGACGACTGTACTGATCAATCGCCCCATTGAACAGATTGCCCGCTGAAACTGTTTTATTAAATATGGACATGTCTCATGTTCCATGTTATCAGATTAGCACATTGAAAAACGATTAATTTATGAACAGAATTACTTCTCTTTTCGGTATTCAGTATCCTATTATTCAAGGTGGCATGGTGTGGTGTAGCGGTTGGCGTCTCGCTTCCGCAGTAAGTAATGCGGGAGGATTGGGACTGCTTGGCGCAGGCTCTATGCATCCGGAGACTCTTCGTGAACATATCCGGAAATGCCGTGCAGCTACAGACCGTCCCTTTGGAGTCAATATTCCCTTGATGTATCCTCAGATTGAAGAAATCATGGCGATTGTTGCCGAAGAGGGCGTCAAGATCGTTTTCACTTCTGCCGGAAATCCTAAAGCATGGACCGGATGGCTGCACGAACGTGGTATTATCGTGGCTCATGTCGTTTCCTCTTCCCGTTTCGCGATGAAATGTGAAGAGGCGGGAGTAGATGCGGTAGTCGCCGAGGGTTTCGAAGCCGGCGGACATAACGGGCGTGAAGAAACTACCACTTTCTGCTTGATTCCTGCGGTACGCAATGCGACCACTTTGCCTTTGATCGCTGCAGGAGGTATCGGTACGGGAGAAGGTATCTTTGCTGCCATGGTGCTGGGAGCAGAAGGGGTACAAATCGGTACTCGCTTTGCGTTGACGGATGAAAGTTCAGCCAGCCCGGTCTTCAAAGAATATTGTCTGGGTTTGGGAGAAGGAGATACTAAATTATTATTGAAGAAACTGGCTCCGACACGTTTAGTGCGGAATAATTTCCGGGATGCTGTGGAGAGGGCTGAGGATGGCGGTGCTTCTGCCGAAGAATTGCGGACTCTTCTTGGGAGAGGTCGTGCGAAGAAAGGGATCTTTGAAGGGGATCTGGAAGAAGGCGAACTGGAGATAGGGCAGGTGTCGGCTATTGTTTCCCGTCAGCAGTCAGTAGCGGAAGTCATGAATGAATTGGTGGAGGCTATGCAGCGGGCAGCGGAGAAGAAATATTGGTAAAAAAACAAGTTCCGAAGTAGCGGGTTTGGAAAACCTGACTACTTCAGAACTTTACTACTTCAGAAAGTTGGCTGCTTAATCAATTTATAGGTTTATATTTTCATATTTTAGATCGAATACATCCGCTACTACTTTATATACCACTTTTCCTTCCACTACATTCAAACCGAGTGCTAGTGCCGGGTCATCTTTACAAGCTTTTTTCCATCCTTTATTTGCTAAAGCAATGACATAAGGGAGAGTAACATTGGTCAAAGCCAGCGTAGAAGTATAAGGTACAGCTCCCGGAATATTGGCTACGGCATAATGAACGATACCGTCTATCACATAGGTCGGCGCACTGTGGGTCGTTGGGTGTGACGTTTCGAAACATCCTCCCTGATCTATCGCTACATCCACAAGTACCGTACCGGACTGCATCATTGCAAGCATATTTCGGGTAATCAGATGAGGCGCTTTATCCCCCGGAATCAGCACGGAACCGATGACCAGATCAACATCCGGCAGTTCCTTCTTTATCCTTAATTCGGATGCGTACAGCGTCTTGACATTTTTCGGTAATGTCTCGCTGAGATAGCGCAGGCGTGACAGATTAATATCTGCAACTGTAACATCCGCACCCATTCCCGCAGCCATCTGCGCTGCATTACTTCCGACAATACCGCCTCCGAGAATCAATACTTTGGCAGGCTTCACACCGGGGACTCCTCCCAGAAGGATACCTTTTCCTCCTTGCGGCTTTTCCAAAAAGCGTGCTCCTTCCTGAATGGACATGCGTCCGGCTACCTCACTCATAGGGATAAGCAGGGGTAAAGAATGGTCTTCCTTTTCTACGGTTTCGTATGCCAGACAGATCGACTTATTGTCAATCATGGCAAGAGTCAGTTCCTTATCGGAAGCAAAATGGAAGTAAGTGAACAATAACTGTCCTTTTCTGATCAGATGGTATTCGGGCGCGATAGGCTCTTTAACCTTTACAATCATATCTGCTGTGGCATAGACATCTTCTATTGTCGGAAGCACCTGTGCACCGACAGACAGATATGCTTCATCCGGAAAACCACTATTGATACCTGCCGTATGCTGGATATATACTTGGTGACCTTGCTTCACAACTTCGGCAACTCCGGAAGGTGTCATGCCTACCCGGTTCTCGTTGTTCTTGATTTCTTTGGGTACTCCGATGATCATATTGTTATATATTAAAGGTTTAACATGGACCAATGTACGAAAAATCCCCTTACGTTGTTATTCGCAAGGGGATGTTTAAGAACAGAATGCTTATATATAATTCGGTCAATTTAATAAACCCGGGTTTGCAGCAATAGCACTTTGTGGAATGCGTAGTGTATAGCGTGAATCATCTTGTTCTAATAGATAAGCTTGTCCGTTCAATATTTTTTCAATTCGTGGACGGGTGGTACGACGTAGATCGAACCAACGATGACCTTCGAAAGCAAGTTCAAGAGCCCGTTCTTCCAGAATTTCTTTAATTAAATCTACTTGATTCATAGCGTCCACAGCTTTTTTCTTTTCTGCATAACCTTCCGGAGTGTATCGCTTTTCCATCAATTGTAGCAGGCGGGTACGAGCTTCGGGCAATTTATTCATTTGTGCAGCTGCTTCGGCAGCGTTCAAATAAATTTCTCCTGTACGGAAAGTACAGTTATGCTCTGCTTTTCCGCTTTTTTTCGAGATGTACTTATCTCCACTTAAACTATAGTATTTGTTCCGGCGGAGATCCTTATTAGCATCATATTTTTCCATGAACGCAGGTATCAATATGGATGCTGAAGTAACGTCATCATTGAAAAACTCATAAGCAGTAATCATTTCTGCTGATGTATAATTATTGGGAAGTTTGGCTTCCGGATCATTGAGGTCTTCTAATGTGGATTTTTGAACTAATATGCGTTCTGCCGCATCATAGGCTTCTTTCCAGTTTCCCATGTACAGGCGTACACGTGATTCCATTGCATCCACAGATAGGGTGGAGAAGCGGTAAGCATATACGGCTTCCCATTCTTTTTGATGCATTAAGCCGCGGGCCGATTCTATGTCGGATAGAATAGCAGTATAGACCTCTTTTACGGTGTTTCGTGGCAGTACTACTTCTAGATCAAGGTCCCATTTTATGGGAATGGATTTGGTCTCTGGTGCTCCCTCTTTAGTATAAGGTTGTCCATATAGGTTAGCAAGAATAAAGTGCATGTAACCTCTTAATAAATAAGCTTCTCCAACGAGTTGATCAATGTCTTCCTGACTGCCTTCTTTTATATTATCTTTATTTGCTATTATAGCATTTGCATAATAAATCACACTATAATATACTGCCCAGCCAAATTCTCGGGTTCCATCTTTGGGACTCATATCATTCCACTTTTCAATCTCTGAGTAGAAATTTTGAGAATTACTGTTATCTGTTACCATAGCTATGTCTGTGCGAAATTCAGTGACGGATTTGTCGATGAGTTTTAGTCCGTAAGCGGTAGTCAGTAAAGCACGATATTCTGTTAGTGTAGTAGGGATTACTTGTCCTACAGGTTGAATATCCAGGTAGCTGTCACATGAAGATAGCAGGATGCTTCCTATGACAACCATTATGAAATATATTTTTTTGATCATATATATTTTTCTTGTTTAAAAGTTAAGACTTAGATTGAAAGTAACTGATTTAGGAACAGGTGTTGAATAAAGATTGCTCATTGACTCCGGATCCATGTAGTTTTTGTAACTGGAACCAAAAACAAAGAGATTTCGTGCTTCCAAACCTACAGTTGCTCCACCGATGTTTAGTTTATGCAGCCACTCGGAAGGAAAATGATAGGCCAGGCGTATGTTCTGTAAACGTATGTAACTTAACTTTTTGACCCATATATCCAGCGATTTGTAGAGATCTCTCCGAGTGCTGAATAAATAATAGTCAGCCGGATTAGTATTTAGGCTAGTTAATGCAGGAAACTTTCCATTTTTATTTTCTGGTGTCCATCTATCTAATATATCCCTATTCATATTGCGTCCCGGATCGGGATCTGCTATGTAATAAGTAGGATCTGTTTTTACATGTGCACCTAAGTTATAAGAGAAATTTAAGTTCAGTTCCCAGTTACGGTAATTAAATGTATTCATGAATCCTCCGGTGTAGGGAGCATCGGACGTTCCGGCATAACTATAAAAACCTCTCTCTGTTTCTTTATCTACGCCAATGCTGTATTCTCCGTCTAAATTTCCTTTGTCTGCCATTTGGAATAGTTCCTCAATAGTGACAGCTTCTCCATCTTTATTTTCAATGTATATCTGTCCTGTCTCTGATTTTATCCCTTTGGTTTTTAGGGTGAAAATAGCGCCAACCGGATACCCTTCCAGACTTGGAGTTACTTGATCCTTTTCAGTCATCACTTTCAAAACCTTATTTTGGTTGTATGCAAAGTTAAATGAAGTATACCATGAGAAATCTTTAGTTGCAATGTTACGTGTTTGCAAGTTTATTTCGATACCTTGATTCTTCATACTTGCCCAGTTGACAGCCATACTGGTAAATCCATTTTCCAATGGTAGCATTTTGTTACCAATGAGATCGGTGCCTTTTCTGTAATAATAGTCTACACTTAGGTTGATAGCCTGATTAAATACAGAGAAATCTATTCCGGTATTATAAGAGGCTGTTTTTTCCCAGCGTAATTTACTGTTCGGAGCACTATTGATAGTGATGCTCTCTTCATTTGAACCGGGCAAGATACTTATATTTCCATAAGTACCAACGATAAAGGGTGAAGTGTTTTTGTCAATGTTCCCTTGTAAACCATAAGACAAACGGAGAGCAAGGTTATCAATCCATTTGAACTGATTAATTAACGGTTCGTTTGAGATACGCCACAGTCCACTGACTGAGTAAATAGGTAAATAACGATATTTTTTATCTACACCGAAGAGATCGGAGCCATCCATGCGGACGCTACCTCCCAGAGTGTAGCGATCCATCAGTGTGTAAGAACCATTGGCGTAGAAAGACGCAAAAGCATTTTCCTTAAAACTTTTAGTCTTTAGTTTCCATTCATTGGCTTGTTTGGAATCTCTGAATTCCAGGTTTTTGAACGTTAATGTTTTGGGGTCATATCCATATCCGGTAGATGCTTGATTCTCGTACCAATTTTTACGGATTTCTGATCCCGCCATTATTTGTATGTTGTGGATGTCATTGAATGTGTTCTTGTATTCGCCCTGAACTTTCCATGTAATTTGGGAAGTCGTAGAATTGGTCGATTTGAGCATCCCGCCTTCCGGTATGAGATATATACGGTCGTTTCCTTTGTAATATGCAGAGTTTTCACGTTGGTTACGCAGATTGAAACTGTTAGTACCGGCATATTCTTCCCGGGATAGTTGATCCCATTGTACACCGACTTGTGAAGTAACTTTCCATTGGTCGTTAAAGCGAAGTTCTATATCGAAAATACTATTAATAGCGGTAGTAATTGATTTATTACTGGTATTTTCACGTTCTTCCAGAATATTATATCCTTGTAAAAGATCGGGCATGCTACCTGTTACGACATCATAATCATACAAGTAATTGTTATTATTGTCGAATGGTTCGAAATAAGGATTGGCAATACGGGAATAATAGACAGGATTAGTAAGCCCATAGGTATCTGTCAGAAAGGTGGTGTTTTTACGTCTATTTGCAAAAATAGAAACACCTACTTTCAGTAATTTATTGATCTGATAAGAGGTTTTGCTCGTCAGATTAAAACGACTTAAGCTTACTCCCGGAATATTCCCGTTTTCGAGAGTGTAGCCAAGGGAGTTATAATAAGTCACCTTTTCGCTACCTCCGGAAATGCTGATATTATATTCTTGAGTAATGGCATCTCTGAATAGTATATCATTCCAATCAGTATTAATACTTTTTAAACGGTTGATTGCGTTTTGAGCTTCAGAAGTAAGCCCTTCCCAGCCTTTCTCCCGATAAATATCCATTAGATTGTATTGTTTTAATATAGCGGCTACTCCTCCTTTTTCTGAATATACAGGTATCGGATAAAATCCCCATTTATTGAAAGGTGCTTCTTTCATCATTTGAAGTTCCAAGTTTACTTTTTCCTCAGAATTTAGGAGATTAAGGCGGGAGGTTTCCAAATTAGGAGTATAGGTTAATTTAGTATTAAAATTGACAACAGGCTTTCCTGTTCTACCTCTTTTTGTAGTAACTACAATTACACCATTAGCAGCGCGAGCACCATAAATGGCGGTTGCTGCTGCATCTTTCAGTATGGTAATGCTTTCGATATCGTTTGGACTTAATCCGGCGATAGATGATTGACCGATGTTGACAATATCATTGTCAGAAGATTTATTGTCCATTTTGGGAATATCTGTTCCTTCCAGAGGAATTCCATCCAATACCCACAATGGGTCTTGTGTTCCGTTCATTGATGCAGTACCACGAATACGAATTTTGGCAGGTGATCCTGGTGCACCGGAAGTGTTTGTCACGGATACACCGGCAATTTGTCCTGTCAGCGCCTGGTCAATACTTTTTGCAGCACCTACCATAGCATCCGAAACTTCAACTTTAGAGATCGCAGCTGTTAATTTTCTACGTTCTAGGGTTTGATATCCTGTTACAACTACATCTCCCAATGTATGTGCTGAAGTTTGAAGTACGATTCGGTAGCTTTTTTTGTCGCTCTGAAGAACTATAACTTGTTCTTCAAATCCGATGTAGCTACAATGAATACGGGTTACTTTATCCGGAACGGAAAGAGAGAATTTACCATCGATATCTGTAATAGTACCTAGCGATGTCTGGGATGCTCCTGCCTTTTTCAGTTCATCCGTATGAACGTAGACCGAAGCACCAATCAACGGTTCGTTATCTTCACCAGAGATTACTACCCCGGTGATAGTACGATTAGCCGCACTGGCCATTGCCAGTGCGTTAACAAGGAAGCATATAATAATGCAAAGATGTTTTTTATTCATTAATTGCAAATAAACGTAAGTGATTGAATCGAATTATTTAATACCTAAAGCTGTATTGATACGTAAAATCATATCTTCGTAATGATAACGTGTTGCTGTATCAGACGTTCCGAGGCGGCTCTGCAATAATTTCTTAATCCGCAGTAACTCTCCGCGTTTTACGGATATTGCATCCGAGATACGATTCAGTTGACTACCGTAGAAGTTGAGAACTCGGTGAGCTCCCATTTTATCTTCTTGTCGGAGCGAACGTTGTTCGGCCGCATAGCAGCTACAGAAAGGAGTGGCATGATCGAGCAAGAAATGATCGTCTGCAATCTTTTTATTGATTTTCACAGCTTCGGGCTCTGCGGCAGCTGTGAGTAATGCATCCAGAAAGTTTTTTTGCAAAGAGCGTTCCATCACATTGGGAATACCTCCTCGTTCGGTAATGCCGAAAATATTCTTGTGGAGTCCGTCCATTAGTTCCACTACGGTAAACGCTTTTTTTCCATTGACTGATTCATTTTCAATCATACGCATCAGACGGGTGTTGCCAAGCAAGTCCCAAAGGATGTAGGCTTGTGCATTCTTTAGTATCTGCGTCGGGGCGTTTTCTTGTTGTCCAACCGGGGTGTTACGGAGCAAATAGGTATATTTTCCTACTTCCGTATCGAACAACCATTTAGGATAAGTCAGTACTTCATCTGTCAGAAACTTCAAGGAAGCCTGTTGCTTCTCTTTCTCAACGAATGTGTAGGTCTGGACACCATCTCCTATGACTGTATTTTCGATATAGATGCCACCAATGTTGGCCAGTACGTGATACAGATAGTTGTTCCATTGATTGATAATTGCGTAATAGAGGCGTGAGGCTTCTTCGTAAGTCTGCCCTTTTTCTCCGGTAGTAGTCCATTGAAGGATTTGCGGAACGATGCGTTTCAGGTTGTCAATGCCAAGTAAGGAAGAACGGACAGGATCATCGCCTAAATCTTCATTCTGTGCACGTGGATCAACGGCATCACGTACATCCTGTGCTTCACTATATTTATAAAGACGGTCGGTATGCTTGCTCAGGAAATCAAATAAGATATCTTTTTCTTCTTCCGGACTATTTTTTCCGTACCAGCGATATCCATATTCGATGGCAAAGATATCGTAAGGACCGATATGCGGGGAAAGAACCTTCACGCCATCTCCCGGTTGGGCTATGTAGTTGAAGCGGGCATAGTCCATAATAGAAGAAGCGGTGGAATTTAATCGGGAAGTGAACGTTGCGGAACGTAAGGAATCAGTTGGGAACGCTGCCGATCCCATCATGTTGTGACGCAATCCCAAAGAGTGCCCTACCTCGTGGCAGGCAACAAAGCGGATAGCATCGCCCAATAGTGAATCCGGCAACTGCACGCTGCGTGCTTCCGGGCAAACAGTTCCGGTCTGTACTGTAATCCATTCGCTTACCATAGAGAGCACATTGTGCCACCACATGATGTCTGCTTCCAGAATCTCTCCGGAACGGGGGTCTAACAAAGAAGGTCCCATCGCATTCTTCTTTTCCGAAGCTGCGTAGGTCAGTACGGAATAGTTCACGTCATCCATATCTATTTCCATACTATCGGTAACTTCAATGGCGATGATTGCATTCTTGAATCCGGCTTTTTCAAAAGCGATCTGCCAGTCTTCAATACCTCTTTTTATATATTTGCGCCATTGATAAGGTGTGGAATTGTCGATATAGAATACGATTGGTTTGGCGGGTTCTACCATCTTTCCTTTCAGGTAAGCCTCCCGGTCTTCCGGTTTGGGTTCCATACGCCAACGGGTGATAAACTGCTTTTTATCCGTTCTTTGCTGTGCATCGCTGAAACTCAATAGCGGATTGGTGAAATAACCTATTTTCTGATTATCAAAACGTCCCATCATCGGAGTTTCAGGTAGCAGAAGGATAGAAGAACTGACTTCTACCGTTACATATACGCTTGTTGTTCCTTCTGTCACTTTAGTAGTCAGCTCGGAAGTGGCAACTACATTGTTCGGAAAGGATTTCACGGATAAGATACGTGATAGATTTTTAATAGCCGATGTTCCCAGATTGATATTGGTAAATACATTATTAATGCTGGTTTCCGTACCGTCATAGATGTCGTTGATCTTGATCACCAATGCTGTAGAGTCCTGATTGACAGCCTCTATCTTGAATGCGGCAATAAGCGGTGATATAAAATTGTCCTTAACCGAACGGAAAATAGCATCCGTCTGAGGAGCCAGAGGTAACGGGCGTTGTTGGCGGAACATCAGTTTCCCGGTTGCTTTGTCCCATTCCATGCAAATCATTTGATTTTCATAATTTACACCCCGGTTTACTCCAGCATCGTTCAATTCAGCCGGTACTCGTTGTAACTTGTTGACAACAAGTAAATCGCGCCCTAGCAATGATGTGGGAACCTCAAAATAATAATCGTTCTTTTTTTGATAAACGGCAAACATCCCTTTTTTAACAGGATAATATTTTCTCAGCCCAATGGCATTGAGCAATGGTGCATTTTCTTGTGCGACATTAGACATTGCTTGGTTCTCCTTGGGCATTTAATGGAGTGTGACATTTTACTTGTCTGTTTCCTACTTGCCGTAATTCAGGTTCCACACGTCGGCAAAGATCCGTTGCATACGGGCAGCGTGGATTTAACAAACAACCTTGTGGACGATCGTATTTACCTGGCACTACACCGGGTAAAGATTGCAACCGAGATTTACCTTCTGCAAATTCCGCTAAAGATGGCAAGGTCAGAAGGAATTAAGATTTCCTATGATAAGATCAAGAAGATGTCAGGCAGCACATATGATAAATTATTTAAGGTGTTCAATAAGCGTGCAGTTAATTATTCTGACTGCAGCATAGATGATCTTGTTTATGCAATAAGTAAGGGAAGATCTTTTATGGCACAGAGAAAGAATGGCACATATGTATTAGTTATGAGTTATAATCAGACGGATTTAAGATATTATGATCCGACAAATGGAAAGTCTGTAAAAGCAAATCGTAAGAAGCTTGAGAGTGAATTTAAACAGGCAGGAAGCGTTTATTATGGATATGCCAATTAGATTTTGTCTTTAGAGTGCGAACTATGGCGAGATAAAAATTTTAGTTATGATATATTTTATGTTAAAATTAAGATATATATCTGGAGATGATCCGGAAAATGAGAACAGTAAAAACAAACGAAAGG
>OGIK01002338.1_pt1 | contig 12233 bp, 9 predicted proteins | sample 1571781 | NCBI WGS metagenome assembly OGIK01 (sample SAMEA2581956, study PRJEB24529) | metagenome | biome: Human gut stool | place: China | collected 2011
GTTCCGCAGCGAGGGCAGTAAGGGACAATCTTAAATCCTTTGTAGAGGAGCTTTTTGTCCCAGATCTGTTTCAATGCCCACCACTCGGATTCGATGAAATTGTTGTCGTATGTTACATAAGGATGCTCCATATCTGCCCAGAATCCAACCGTGCTGGAGAAATCCTCCCACATTCCTTTGTATTTCCATACACTCTCTTTACATTTCTTGATAAATGGTTCAAGACCATATTTCTCAATCTGATCTTTTCCATCAAGACCAAGAAGCTTCTCAACTTCAAGCTCTACCGGAAGGCCATGTGTATCCCATCCGGCCTTTCTTGGAACCATATACCCTTTCATTGTACGGTATCTTGGGATCATATCCTTGATAACACGAGTTAAAACGTGTCCGATATGCGGTTTACCATTTGCTGTCGGAGGTCCATCATAGAAAATATAATCCGGGCACCCTTCTTTTTCATCCATACTTTTCTGGAAGATTTCATTATCATCCCAGAACTTTTCAACTTCTTTTTCACGGCTGACAAAATTCATGTCAGTTAAAACTTTCTTATACATGTTCTTATCCTTTCCTGAGTTTATTTTATGATTCTTAAAAAAAAGAAAGGCTTCCGTCCTGTAATAGGACGAAAGCCTGAACTTCTCTCGTTAAACCACCTGTTACATCATACTTAGGTCTGATTTCTGACCTGCATATGGTATCCTTTAACGCCGGACACGCGTCAGTCCTTACTCTCTCTTTCTGCAGAAACCTCTTTTCTGCATCTGTTTCAGGAACTGCTGCTCTGGAGTGATCTTCAAAAATCTCTTACTTGCACCGGACTCCCACCATCTCCGGCTCGCTGTAACGTTCGGATAAATCCTACTGTCTCCGTCATCGCTTTACCTGTGAACTTCTACACACGGCTTATTATAAAGAGATTCTTGCCTCTAGTCAAGGTTTATTATGATAAAAAAAGTGCGAAAAAACGTTGTTTTCAGCGTTCTTTCGCAAATTTCTGTTTTCTTATCTGCGGCGTTTCTTCTTTCTTTTCACATTACCACTCTTTGCATTTCTTCTTTTTCCTTTTTTTCTTCTGCGACGTCTTATCTGCTTCCGGTAATTCGCAAGTACAACAATGATGATCAATAAAATCACAACTGCAATTACAACTCCGATCACAATTTTCATAAACTTTGAAATCCCGGTTACGACAGTTGAAGTTGTCTTATCTTTCTTTTTTCCCAAAACAGCTGCACTGCTTTCCTCTGTTTTTTCTATCGCAGCTTTCACACTGCCTACTTCCTGCCCTTTATAAGTAAATGTTACTGTTCCGGATCCATCCTTGTTGCTGTCTTCCTTCACTTCTGCTTTCACATCAGAAAATTGTGCACTCTTCGGAAGTACGATATAAGCATCTTCATCTTCATAAGACTTCACACCTTCCGGAAGCTTCTGATCCTTCAAAGATATTTTCGAAAAATTACTGTAAGCATAATCAAACATCGCACGAGTATCTATATAAGCATCATTTCCAAAATCATAAAGTACAACCGCAACAAGCTGCATATCTCCGTTATCTGCCATTGTCACAAGCGTTGTTCTTGCCTGATCTGTGTAGCCGGTCTTACCGCCCTTGCAGTATTCATAATAATTATCATTCTGTGGCCAGAGCATCTTGTGCTTCTGCTGAAAAGTACGTTCTTCATTCACCAGATTCGTTACCGGAATCGTATGGCTTAACGATTGGGAAATTGTCCGGAACGCTTCCTTCTGATAAACTGCTGCACCAATTCTTGCCATATCATGCGCCGTTGTATAATGTTGTTCATCATGAAGTCCGTTCGCATTCGTCCAGTGTGAACCTGTACATCCAAGTTTTTCTGACTCATCATTCATCGCCTGAATAAATGTGTCATAACCTCCGCCCATCTTCTTGCCAACACTCTCAGCTACTGCATAAGAGACCTCATTTGCCGATGCCAGCAGAACGGCATAGAGCGCATCTTCCATACTGATCTGCTCCCCCGGCGTCATGCCGATATGGGCATCACCATATTCCAGAAAGGAGATGCTGTCCTGGGAAAATTCTACCGTATCTGTAAGCTCTGCATTGTCCAACGCAACCAATGTTGTCAAAAGTTTCGTAATACTCGCCGGATAATGCTTCTTTTCAATCTGCTTGCTATATAAAACCGCCCCACTATTCATATCCATAACGATTGCGGAATCCGCATAAGTTGCCGGTCCCTGTGGCCAGTTCTCCACACTGTTTGAATCTGGTGCGATCGCATAACAGTTCTGACGCTGTGTCTCCCTGTCTTCTTCCTCTGTCTGAGTTGAATCTGTTGTGGCTGCCGCCGTTTCTTCCTCAGCAAATGTCTGTACTGACGGCATCAATATCATAGATGCCGCCAGGAAAAGAGACAGACAGCACTTTCCGTATCTCTTAAAATTTATCATAAAGGAAATCCTCCGGTTGTTTGAATTCATAACGCAAAAATCCCCACAGACCTTTCATCTGTGGGAATCTGTGACTATTGTTATTATAATTCTACTAAAAGTTTTTTTCAATAGTCCGGAGGCTCTTTTCTTTATCCAATCTCTTCCATCACAATCTCTGCTCCCGCAGCTTCTACTACAAGGCTGTCTTTCTGTGGATAGAACCGTGTGGTGAACACATACTCGCCATGATTCACAAACACTTCCACTGAAGACTTATCCACAAGAATTTCAACACTTGAAATTTTATCTACATCAACATAACGTATTCCTCTTCCTGCAGATACAGAATTTTTATCCTGACTTGTGAAATGCATCTCGAATCTTCCATTTTTGTACTCAAGAATCAATTCTTCATCAATCACTGTCCTGAATTCATTGTTCTGAATGCCCGAGATATTCACATCATAGACTTTATATCCATCTTTTTTCAACATTCCGGCTGACTTATCCACAAGAGTTTTCTTCTTTTGCAATTCTCTGACCGGTCTCTGACAAACTTTGCCATCTTCTACAAATACTTCTCTCGGAAAAGTGAAGCAGTGCTGCCACCCTTCTGCGATCGTCGGATTGGTATATTCTTCACAATCCGGCATTCCCATCCAACTGATATGGATTCTTCTGCCATCTTCTGTCTCAAAGCTTTGTGGGGCATAGTAATCAAATCCATAGTCCCAAAGCTGATACTCGGAGAGTTTATAGTCTTCCAGAATATCCCCATCTACTAGGAAGTATCCGGACTGATAAACATTTCTGTCGTCCCAGATACCACCCTCAAGTCCCTGCACAGACGCCGAGAGAATTTTTGTTCCGTCTACCTCAAAATAATCCGGACATTCCCACATGTATCCGAATGGTTCTTCTGATTCCACGCGGCTTCTGAAATTCCAGTTGATTTTATCTTTTGACTCAAAGATCAATGCCTGTCCGACATCTTCTTTTGTACGCGCACCCTGAATCATGTAGTAAGTATCTCCTTCTTTCCATACCTTCGGGTCACGCACATGGCAGGTCAGATCTGACGGATAATCAACATTTCTCATTAGTTCTTTCTTCGGACCGAATGTCTTTCCATCCTCACTGACAACAAGAACCGTATTTGACTCGCGTCCTGTGTTGATATAGTCAAAATCTCCGTCTTCCAGCTTTACATTGCCTGTATAGTAAACATACATTTTGTCATCTTCGATAAATGCTGATCCGGAGTATACACCATGACAGTCAAATGGCTGATCCGGATATAACTTTACTCCCTGGTATTCCCAGTCGATCATATCTTTGCTTGTATAGTGCCCCCACATCTTCACGCCGCCTTCGGCATTAAATGGAGAATACTGAAAAAATGCATGATAGATTCCGTTGAACTGGCACAATCCGTTCGGATCATTGAGCCAGCCAACAGGAGGCATCAGATGCAGCTTCTCACGATAATCCGCTCCTTCTTTCTGCTCTTTTTCTTTCATCATCTCTTCCGTCATATCTACCAGTTTGATCAGATCCCTTGTTAATGCATTCATGCTCTTGTCTCCCTTTTTCCATTTACAGCCGTTCTATTCTGCAAGAATTCTTCTTTGAATAAAACGGCTATATCTTTTTAATCACTGTTCAATTTATTTCTCAATCTTCATTGCGAGATCAGCTGTTGTAACTGTTCCCGCTGCTGTCTTCTCTACTTTGCTGAAGTCATCTGCATTCGTCAGTATCATCATCGTAGTTGCCGGATGTCCTGCTGCTTTGATAGCATCCAGATCTGCTTCGATCAGCACATCGCCCTTACGAACTTTTGCTCCGTCTGCTACTTTCTTTACAAATCCTTTTCCATCCATGGAAACTGTATCAATTCCAATGTGGATCAGAAGCTCTGCTCCTGCTTCTGTTGCAATGCATACTGCATGCCCTGTATCGAAGATATTCATTACTTCACCGTCACATGGTGCTGCAATCTTTCCATCTGTTGGCTCAACTGCAATAGTTGTTCCAAGCATCTCTGATGCAAATGTCTCATCTGCGACTTCTGCTGTCGGAACAACAGTTCCATTTACCGGACTTGTGATTTCTTCTACAGAAACAGTTTTTTCAGCAGAGTTCTCTGTCTCTTCCGCATTTGCTTCTGCTTCTTTATTCTCAACCGCTGCCTCTGTCCTGGCTGCCTGAGTTGCAGGCTCTTTATCTTTGTAAATTATGAAGGAGATCACAAATGCTACTCCTACTGAAATTGCCATCTCGATAATGTACTGAAGCGGCTGATTCAGGCAAAGCAGAATACCGAAGATACCTGTTACTCCTGTTCCCTTTGCTCCAAGATGTACAAGTGATGCATACAGAGCTCCACATCCTCCACCAATACATCCTGCGATAAATGGTTTGAAGAATCTTAAGTTTACACCAAAGATTGCCGGCTCTGTGATTCCCATAAATGCACTAAGTGATGACGGGAGTGCAAGGGATTTAACTTTCTGATCTTTTGATTTAATTCCAACTGCTAATGCTGCCGCACCCTGTGCTACATTTGCTGCACTTGCAAGTGGAAGCCAATAAGTTACTCCATATTTTGCCAACTGACCGATGTCAATGGCTGTGTACATCTGATGAATACCTGTTACTACTGTCGGTGCATACAAACCTCCCATGATCAGACTTCCAAGTCCGAGCGGAAGTGTCAGCATCCACTGGATTGCTCCAAGGATCGCATTCTCACCCCATACAAAGATTGGTCCTACAATGGAAAGTGTAAGATATCCTGTCACGAATACGCTGACAAGTGGTGTTACAAACAGGTCAAGTGCTGCCGGAACTACCTTGTGCAGCTTCTTTTCTAATACAGAAAGGATCCATACTGCAATAATAACCGGGATTACATGTCCCTGGTATCCAACCATGTCGATGTGATACAGTCCGAAGAATACGCTCTGTGTCTGCTGTACTCCTTCCGTTGCAACCGTATAAGCGTTCTGTAATGACGGATGAATCATGATCATACCAATAACAGCTCCAAGATACTGGTTTGCACCAAATGCTTTCGCAGCTGAAAATGCAATCAGGATCTGCAGGAATGTATAAGCGATATTACTGAACAGATTCGCAAATACATAAATAGAACTATTTGTATTGATTGTTAAAAATCCATTTGCATTCATAAAATCCAGTGCATTCATGATTCCCATCAGGAAACCACTTGCTACGATGGCCGGAATGATAGGTACGAAAATATCACCTAACAGCTTGATGGCCTTCATAAACCAATTCTGCTTCTCTGCCGCTGCTTCCTTTGCCTCAGCTTTTGTGCTTGCTGTAATACCTGCGATCGCGATAAATTCATCAAACACTTTATTCACTGTTCCTGTTCCAAGAATAATCTGAAGCTGTCCAGATGCCTCAAATACTCCCTTTACTCCGTCCACATTCTCTATTGCCTCTTTATCAGCCTTACTATTATCTGCGATAACAAGACGAAGACGCGTTGCGCAGTGCGCTGCGGATACAATATTCTTACTTCCACCTACATATCCCAGAATCTCCTGGGCTGTTTTCCTGTAATCCATGATTACGCTCCCTTCCTTCTCTATTTTATGTGTAATCGTTTTCACATTTTATGATTTTATATTAAATAAAAAAATGCCATTTGTAAAGATGGCATTTTTACTAATTCTGATTCTTCTGTTTTGTTTAACTTGCATTATGCTCTTAGTTACATTCATTCAAATCTATTCACGATCTGGAATCCCAGCTTCATATGCACCGGCACCGGATTTTTCTCTTCAATCTGTTCAAGTAAGAGCTCTGCCCCCTTGATTCCACTCGTTTTATACCCAAAATGAACCGTTGGAATACCGCCTGTCACAGCCCTTAACATCTGATTATCACCAAATCCTGTGACACCGATACCAGACTGTTCCAAAATGTGTAGCATCCTTGCACCAGAATTCTGAACCGACTCCGGAACCTCCTTTTTACTCTGTGCGATCAATGCCTCGATTGCTCCCGCTGCAATCGTATCTGTTGCGCATGATATGATATCGATTCCATTTTCTTCACTCAACAAATCCACTACTGCTTCATATCCGCCTCTCATTGTAAATTCTGATTCGCGTCTGTACCGATGGTCATCGAAAGTAATCCCGGCTTCCTGAAGTCCCTTGCGGAACCCGTCTTCTCTGGCAGCACCTGCCGCCTTATCTTCACGAGTAACACCAATATATGCAATCTTGCAATCTTCAGGTCTTCCACCATTCCGCTTCAGTGCTTTCAACGCAACTTCTTGTCCCATTGCTCTTCCCGCACCAAAATCATCATGATAGATACAGCTTGCCATTTCCGTCTCCTGTCCCACAACCACAACCGGAACCTTTGATTCTTTTAAAAATCTCCGATGCTCGTCTGTAAGCACTGTACCGATCAGTACAATTCCATCTACCGGATAACTTTCAAAGATTCTCAAATAAATCAGCTCATTCTTTGGCTGATTATCCGTACTTGCAAGAAGCATCTGGTACCCTCTTGCCGAAAGAACCTGTTCAATTCCCGCTGTAATCCGGCTGATTGATTCTGAATTGATCTTCGGAGCCACCACACCGACCAGATGTGCACGTCCGGTTCTTAGGATTCTTGCCTGAGTAGACGGCTGATATCCCGTCTTCTCAATCACTTTACGGATCTGTTCCTTTTTCTGTTCACTCACATATCCGCCATTCAAATATCTTGATACTGCTGCGCTGGACACCCCGGCCATCTGTGCAATCTCTTTTATCGTCATTGTATACTGCCTGCCTTTATTTCCCTGATTTTCGAAATTATCCAGATCCATTTCCGCTCTTTTTCTAACTTTGACCTGAATCTAAATGACATTCACATTTTAACATTCAACAGACAAATATGCAACGGCGTTGCGCTACATCATTCTTGATCTATCTGTCCACATCATATAGAAATCCATAAAGTATTACTCTTCCATTCGTCTGATCGTTGGAACAAGTAGATAAGCCAATGTTCCTGTCCCGCCCCTCCTTTCCTTTTTTCTCAGGAAGACGATACTGCACCGCATGTGCCTTTATATATTCCATCAATTCTTCCAGATTCTCTTTCTTATAATCTTGTGGATTATAAATAACTTCATCATACGCATCCGTCTCCACACAGGCGAACCACTGGATTTTTTCTAACTGTTCATTCAAATATAGCGTACCTGTTTTGTGTGATTCAAAATATTCCTTTTCTTTATAATTCATCACATCCCCAAACATTGCGCCATTATCCATATGGTGACCATATAACAAACTGTAACTGTCAATAAATTTTCTGTCATTTCTGCTATCCAGAAAAATACTTCCTGAAAGAGCAAATTCTCCATAAATATCCTGGTTGATATATTCCAGATTTGTTTCTCCCTGCACAACCGGATAATCAATCTTTGTTCCGTCTACCGTCAGCCAGGCACACACATCCGGATTGATTTTCTGAAGTTCCTGCAGGGACGGACTTTCATCCATTTTCCCTGCAGGTTTATATTTCATTAATTCTCCGCTGATAAACGCACGTCGGTTGATCTGGCAGGTATCCCATAATGAATATGCACCATAAAGAAGCATAAGAATAATAAAGAGCGCTGCCAGAATTTCCAATATCTTATTTCCCGCTTTTATAACTTTAAAAAACAGCTCTTCCCTCTGCTCCCCTGCCTCCTGACCTTCTGTCGTTTCGTTTATCATGCTCTTTTTCTACGAAAGAAAACTGATCCAAGTGCGCCTGCCGCACCCACAAGTAGTACGTATGGTGTGTATTTCTTTGCGACGCCTGTTACTACAGCCGCATCTTTCTCATTCACATACTGAACTACTGTACCATCTTCTTTTGTAGTTCCTGTCTTTGTTCCGGTCGCAGTTGTTTCTCCGTCAATCGTAGTGGTATATCCATCTTTATTCGCATCGGTCTCTGTTACAGTGTATTTATCAGATTCTGTCAATCCATAAATTGTAATCGAACCTGTATCAGAAATCTGATAAGAAGTTTCTGCTTCATTGCTTGTGATGTATTCTGTAAGTGCCTGTGCATTTGCATTTTTCTTCACTACAACTTTGTAGAGTTCTCCCTGTCCACCATTCACCGCAACCTTAAATTCAAAGGATTTATTTTTAACGCCCTGATTACCTGTGATCGTTTTTTTGATTGTCACATCATGTGTTGTATCATTTTCTGCACCATAATCATTGATAAATTCAAGATCACCTTTTTCACCGTTATTTTCTGTAATTACATTTCCAACATAAAGTGCTCCATCTGCTCCGTTATATACAAAAAGATAAACATCTCTGCCTGCTGTATCATAATCGATTCCTTCATAAGAACCTGCATCTTCAGTCACAACATAATGATAAACACCGGCATGTTCAAATACCTCTGCATTGATTTCCAATGTTGCATTCTTGCTGTAAACTGCTGCCAGTGTATCTTCTCCTGATGGCTGGAATCCGATTGTCTGGGTGGCCTTGATTCCACCTGTCACACCGGCATATACTACATTATCTCTCCAATTTTCTGCTGCTTCACCATTCTCCACATGAAACGAAAATGAAGTGTTTGGCTGGTATGTATTTCCATCCGTTGTCACTGTTTTCTTCAGATTCAACTGTGTGATCGGTTCATTTTCCTCGGCCGCCGCATTTACCACACAAACTGACATCATCATCATGCTCGCCATTGCCATTGCTGAAATACGTCCTGCTGTTTTCTTATTCATAATCTCTACCTCACTTTTTACTCTGATTTCCGGGTTTCAGATATCTGACCGGCGGAGCACCGTAATTACTCTGCCTTTTATCTCCTTGCCCTTCACAGCTCCAAAATACCGGCTGTCTTTTGCATTTTCCCGTTGATCTCCCAGAATAAAATATTCTCCGCCCTTCAGCGTCAGTGGATAGACCGTGTCACTTTCGTATTGCGGTGTATCATAGAAAATATCATTTTCCACAATCTTACTTCCATTGATCTTTACCTCTTCGTCCTCTGTAATCTCTACCGTATCATCGCCGGTTGCGATCACTCTGCCCACATATTTCTCTCCTGCTTTCTGAATGACCACCACATCCCCGCTTTTCGGTTTTTCCAGTCGATAATAAAAGAGCAGATCTCCCGCACTGATGCGTGGCGACATATCATTGTTTTTCATGGTTGTAATGCCAAACAACAGCCCGAACAAAACCCACAGAAACACCAGAAGAAATGCAAGACGAATCAGAAAAAGATGAATCTCTCCTTTTAATTTCATGAATCTTTTTCTTTCCTCTTTCTTCGAAGAAACAGAAAAAACGCGCCTCCTGTTACGCCTGCTGTTTCTATCAGGATTGTAGGAAACATCCTGTTCTCTACTCCTGTCGGAACAACCATAAGCGGTTGATACTGATTCGTATATGTTACTGTTACAGTCTGCTCCTTCGCTACATCAATTTGTGCTGTCATCCCCTCTGTCTGACTTTCCTGTCCCACGAGATAAAAGGTATGCCCCAGCCTGTAGTTATTCTGTTCCTGAGCAATCTCCGTCACTGTATATTCCCCAGGTTCAATCGCCTGAAGAGATGCACTCCACTGACCATTTTGCGGAAGCTTCACTTCTTCGATCACTTCTTCTCCCCGTTTTACTTGAAATGTAAAGGACTCGTCCGGAACCTGACTCGCTGCAATTCCCTCCACCTGTTTTGTAATCATCAGATTACCTGTTTTTGCCGGTGGGGTTGGGAGATCCTTTCCAAAAGAAATGTTATCGAGCAGGTTTCCATTTGACAGATTTCCATTTGCTGCCGCTACTGCCACAAAATAAAATCGAGTAACATATTGCCCTGCCGGAACCGTATAATCTCCATAGTGATAAGTCCATTTGCCGGCTTCATCTGACAATACAGCCTGTACATCTGGATTACTCTGATCAAATCCCGATCCTGCCGGATTCCAATCAGAACTCATTGATTTCGTATCGCTGATGATAACCGCCATCGTGTCTGTTCCCCAACGTCCGGCATGTTCCAATCCCCAGTGAAGGACTGTCCCCGGTTCTGTCAAAACATCCTGATAAAGTGCTCCTGGTTCCTCACAATTTAATTCTGCGAACTGATTTTCCTGTGCCGCACTGCTGATGTTATAAACCGGCTTTGGATCATTAACCGTATTTCCATAATAACTTCTGCTTCCGTCTGCAATCTCGATATAATAATCTTTCTGATTTCCAGCGCCAAAATATGCACCTTTCGCTGTTGTCTTCCAGTACAAATTATTCGTTCCATTTGCTACCTGAATAAAATGTGCATTCTTATAAGTCAGTGTTCCTACATCAGATACTTTTGGCGTCTCAAAACTTCCATTCTGAAGCTTGTCATAATAATTCACCTTGTATTCGGAAGAATAAACTGTCACCGCCTCATTTACTGTCACTTTCACACGAAATGTCTTCTGTGCACCATCTCTTGCAACTTCATAGGATTGCTTTCTACTATCCACAGTCGCTGTATCCTCAATGTCTTTCCATTGACCGTTTTCACTTACCTGCCACTGATAAGCAATCTGATCTGATTCTGTTGTTCCACTAACATCTGCTGTCAGAGAACCCTTTGTAAGAATCTCATCTTTAAGATCAACTGAAATTTTCTCTGAATCGGTACTTTTCCCTTCCTCTGTTACTGCTCCAGACTCAGGGGGAGATTCTTTTGCGTCTAGTTTCTGCATTTCTGATCGGGAAGTCTCTTCCGCATCTGTTTCTTCCGGGAGCACGGTACAATCTGTTCCCTCTGTGGTTTGTACAGCCTCAACTTGTACACCTTCTGCCAGTACCTGAACACCCATCAACGACAGCATCATCAATACCGCCATCAGAAATGCAAAATGTCTTCTCAGCTTTCTTCGCATTTTGCCCTCTCCTGTCTTAAATTGAATTGTTACCTTTCAGGAAGTACTGTCGATATATTTTATATCTGCCCTCCTGTCTAATATATGTATGACGCTGGATTTCTGATTATGACTTGAAAGAGATAAAAATAGATTTCTTTAAGATTTTTTACATTTTTTTTAATTTTCTCTTGCAAAGACCATCTAAGTATGATAATATATTTTTCGTCGATAAGACAAGGAAATATTCCTCCTTAGCTCAGTCGGTAGAGCATTCGGCTGTTAACCGAAGTGTCGTTGGTTCAAGTCCAACAGGGGGAGCTATGAAGAACATCTCACAGATTTCGCGCTGTGGGATGTTTTTTGTTGCGTAAATATCACACAGCTTGTCAGATTTTTCCAGGCAGCTCTAAAATGCTACGCATTTCATCGCTGTGGCGTATCCGCCACATAATTAAAGACAGACTGTAGTACTTTCGTGCAAGCACGAGGTAACACAGTCTGTCTTTAATTGCCTGGCTCTGTACGTATAACAAAAAACGGACTATGCAATGCATAATCCGTAATCTTAAGTGGAGAATACGAGAGTCGAACTCGTGACCTCCTGCTTGCAAGGCAGGCGCTCTCCCAACTGAGCTAATCCCCCAAGGGAATCCGGCAGCCACCTGCTCTCCCATGCCGTCTCCAGCATAGTACCATCGGCCGCTCAGGTCTTAACCATCGTGTTCGGGATGGGAACGGGTGTGTCCCCTGAGCGCATCGCCACCCGGAAGGGCGTTATCAAGTTTTCACTTGGTAACTGAATAACAAAACAACTCTCTACTTGTCTTCCTTAGAAAGGAGGTGATCCAGCCGCACCTTCCGATACGGCTACCTTGTTA
>OGIK01002340.1_pt1 | contig 12199 bp, 9 predicted proteins | sample 1571781 | NCBI WGS metagenome assembly OGIK01 (sample SAMEA2581956, study PRJEB24529) | metagenome | biome: Human gut stool | place: China | collected 2011
AGTCTCAATACTGCTTTTTCGTTTGCACCACCTTCGATTCTTTCCTTAACGATTTATAAAACACATTCATTTTACATAGGCACAGTATACCACAGTTCCTGTGCCTATGCGATAACATTTACTGTTTCATCCGATAAGAACTCATCCTCTCTGCCAGACAACGGAATGCACACCCTGCAAATCATGCCCTTTCCATTCCATAAAAAAGCCCCCACATGCTCCTTATCGAACACGCAGGGACTTTCCTGTCATATTTTAAGTTCTGTTATCCTTGCACACCGGGTGCGGGATCATCTATTCTTCTTTTTTCTCTTCCGGAGCAGTCTCAGTTGCTACTGCTGCATGTTTTTTGCGATAGCGGATAATTACCAGTGCCATGCAAAGTACTACTAATAATACTGTTACAACATCAATTGTCACGAAGAGTTTTGTCATATTTGACATTCCGCCATCATCAGTAGTATTTGTATAATAACCGCTGTTTGCGATTGTATACATAATGTTCTTGCATGATGTGCGAAGTGCGTTATTAAGTGTTGCACTTTCTGTATTTGTCAATTTATTGGACTCCTGATAGTTGAATCCGAGCATCAGGTCATTTCCAGCACGAACACAGCTGTCTGTGATCATGTATCCGTAGGAACCATCATAATCTGTGATGACCATTCCCCGGAATCCCCACTCATTACGAAGGATTGTTGTTAATGTGTCTTCATTTGTACATGCCGGAACAGTTCCGATCCAGTTGAAGGAAGACATTACTGCGATCTGTGTTCCGTCAAAATTCTTGATACATAATTCGAATGGTTTTAAGTAAATCTCACGGATTGCCTGCTCATTAGAATATGTAAGTAAGAATGCGCATCTGTTTGTTTCCTGGTCGTTTAATGCAAAATGTTTGATGTAACTGTATGTACCTTTTGTTGCCATTGCAGATACCTGAGCTGCTGCAAGCTTACCGGCAAGTACTCCATCTTCTGAATAGTACTCGAAGTTTCTTCCTGCAAATGCAGAACGGTGTGTGTTCATTGCCGGGCCATATACACCATAGTTATTTACATCTGCATACTCCTGTCCCATTGCAAGTCCAAGGTCATATAATAAATCTGTATTCCATGTCTGTGCCATTAATACTTCTGTCGGATATGGTGTTCCATAAGTTCCTGTAATGAAGTTGTTAACTCCGGCAGGTCCGTCACAGTCACTTGTTGCAACTTTTCCTACAGAATCGATCTGAGCTGTCTGCCATCCACCAAGGTTTACAAGTAATGACATATCTTCAAAGCTCATCTGATCTAATAACTGATCCCACATTGGATCATCATAAGCCTTGCCTGTTAAATCTGCTAATGTAAGACCATTGTCAGATCCTAATGTCGGCATTGTATCTTCTGCATTGTCATATGCTGTAGAGTCATAGTATGCTGTAGAGTTTGCTTCTACTTCTTTTCTTGTTGCATCATCCATTACATAAGCTTCTTCAGCTGGTGCAGCAGTAGCTTCTGCATAGTTTGCAAATCCATCTGCTCTGGAAAGATAGGTAACATTTCCTGCTGTGTAATCATTTAACTGATTTGTTGCAGCTACATTATCTGTTGTACGTGCATTCTCGCTGTAGTTGATATCTGAATCTACAGTAAAGTTTGCCTGATCTAATACTGTATGGGAATCAGATCTGACAGATACTGTGTATTCGCCGGCTTCAAGAATATATCCGCCGCCTGCTACTTTGATCTCATTTGCATCATAAGATGCCATATCTTCTTTGTTGATCGTAAACTCAACTGTTTCAGTTTCACCCGGTGCGATCTCACCTGTTTTTGCATAATCAATTAAGTTTACGGAAGCTTTCTCGATTCCTCCGTTTGTATAAGGTGGTGTGAAGTATACTTCTACAACATCCTTACCTGCAACATCGCCTGTATTTGTAACTGTTACATTGAATGTTACATTGTCTCCATTATCAGAGAAATCATTCATTTTCTGTTCAAATGTTGTATAAGATAATCCGTAACCAAATGGATATTTTACAACATCCTCATAATTGATCACACCATCATCAGATGCTGTCTCATAATATTTGTATCCTACATAGATACCTTCTACATAATCAACAAAGGAAACTGTTCCTTCGTATGCTGTATCAGAAGCTGCGATTGCTTCTTTTAAATCATCTACATTGTTGTATGCAAATGCTCCAATGTTATTATAGTATGGAGTCTGTGTTAAATCTTTTACATAAGTATCAACTGTTTTTCCGGATGGATTCACAGATCCGTTGATGATCTCACCGAGTGCAGCCATACCTGTCTGACCTGTACCAGGTGCAAGGATTACTGCTCCGATAGAATCATAGTTGTCTACCCAGTCAAGTTCCATTGGGTTGTTTGCGTTGATCACAACGATTACTTTACTGAATTCTGAGCAAACCTTATCAAGCATTGCTTCCTCTGTATTAGAGAGTTCAAGATAAGATTCTCCTGCATCAAAATCATCATAATCACCGTTGTTAGTGTAGGAAATATTTGTATATGCATATTTTTCAGGATTTACAGAAACTTCATCTGCCACATTATAAGTGCCATGGATAACAGAGTTCATGTCTGTAGGAAGATCATATCCTTCTCCACCGCCACGGCTGATCACTACCATTGCTACATCAGAAAAGCTTTCTGCTTCACTCATGACATCGTCTGTATAATAATCTGCTGTAGGTTCCGGCAATGTGATATCAAAGGATCCGTCTCCGCCTAAAATTGTTGCAGCCGGTCTGTCTGCGCGGTAATCTGTGTACATTTTTGTCAGGGACTCATTTGTCTTATATCCTGCATCTGATAAAGACTGTAAAATACTTACTACAGAAGATGTATCTGCAGAACCTGAACCTGTACCACCATAGATAGGGTTTGTAGATGCCCATCCAAATACGTTCATGGAATCAACATCACTGCTAAGAGGTAATAATCCATTATTCTTTACAAGAACCATACCTTCTTCGCCGACTTTTTTGATTACATCATTACTTGCTGCTTTTGCTTCATCGGATACTGTTCCGCCACCGTTTAATACAACGGAAAGGTTTGTGTAAAGCGGTCCGTAGCAAACCATGTTTACCATGGTCACAAGTGCGAGTACCCATGCTAAGGAAGCTCCCCAGCGAACTAAATGTCTTTTTCCTTTTGGTGCAATAAAATGTGCAGCTACTAATAATACAATCAATACCAAAATAGAAATAAGGATTGCATAAATGTATCCGCTGCAGTTTGTTACATATGTTGTAACGTCTGCTTCACTGACACCGAGGCCTCCTAAAATAGGAACCAGAATTGAAATAATAAACTCGATCATCTCTAAATCCTCCCAAGATTTATTTTTGTCCGTTCCGGACTTTGTATCTATACTCTATCATAAAGTACTTTTCTTATGGAGAATTTGCATAATCTGCATTTTTTTTGCATAAACGGTATTGCACATTGTGATTTTTAGACAAAAATAACGCCATGTTTTCATGCATAATGCACAAACCATAGCGTTATAAAGCAAAAATTACGAATGCTTATCCATCCGTATTCTATTTGACACCGTTATCCGTTCTGCACTCCGTCAGATTCAGTTTTTTTCATCGGGATCAAAATCTTCAGATCAAACCAGTTTTCTTTTGTGTCAATACTGACTGCACCGTCGTATTTATTTACCGTATAGCGGATACTCTTGATTCCATAACCGTGAAACTCTTTTTCCTTCTTGGTTGTCAGGAAACGCCCTTCTTTCACTTTTAAACTACCTTCATAGTAATTTTCAAAACGTAAGATCAAAAAATTCTTCTGCTGGGACACAGTCACATGGATCAACCGCTTTTCCTTGTCTGCAATCTTAAGCTCACACTCAATGGCGTTATCCAGCGCATTTCCAAAAATACTGCAGATATCCATGATATCCATAAAATCAAGCAGCGTTCCGTCTGCTACACACGTAAATGTAATGCCATGCTTTGCACAGTACAAGCTTTTACTCGTAAGCACTGTATCTAACACTTTATTTCCGGTCTTGTTCTGTGCTTCGTACTGCCTGATCTCATCTTCCATATGATTTAAAAACTCATTTCTTTTTTCCGGGTCCGTCTCGCTCCGAAGCACAGCGATCTGATGTTTTAAGTCGTGATATTTATAATTGATGAGATCGATACTCTCACGTGACTGCTTGTACTGCACATACTGATTCTGTAAAACATTCTGCACTGCTTCTAATTCCCTGCGGACACGCAGCTCGCCACACTGGATCAGGTGAGCATATAAAATGGCAATTCCACCGAGATCAACGATCGTGCGGACATGACCGATTTCAAGCGCATATCCATTTGCGAACGTATCCGCATTGGAAACAAAACTTAGATTGCTGACCGCAAATACCGCTATCACAATCAACGCTGCCGAAAAATATTCCTTGAGACTGATATTTAGTTTTCCATCTTTTGGCAAATGCTGCTGCAATAACTTCCATAATAAAAACGCAACTGCACCATAAACTGCTGCAAGCATAAGTACCTGCATTCCGGCACCCGGCAATTGTCTTGTCCAGATCGAACATACAATCTGCCATTCCATAGATGCCATAAATTCTGCCACAACAAATGCAATCATACCAAAATATCCGGCATCCCGAAAATTCACATCACAGCATAAATGAATAAACCCTATCATTAGAAAAACTGCTATGATCATGCACGGTATCCAGAAATAAATTAACACATTACCCGTTGATACCAGAAAAGCCGACTGCACGATCAACATTCCTACTATAATTAATGCACTTTTCCACCACTCAAATCTCTTTTTCAACGGAAAAATAAAAATCAGGCAGGCAATCCACTCCGCAGCTGCCGTGTAAATTCGCGGAATATCCGGCATAAGATTATCGATCATTTCACAACCTCTCCCCAATAATTCGTCAATGCTTCCATAAAATCTTTCCTGCGGGAGCGGCTTAAAAGCAACGGTTCACCCTTTACAACCGCACATCCATCCTGAAGTCCCTCAACATGCTGTAAATTAATGAGATAGCCTTTATTTCCACGGCAGAAGTTCAGTCCCTGCAGCTTTTCCTCGACCTCTTTCATCGTGCCAGCCGATTCATAGTCACCAAGGATCGTATGCAGAACCAGATTGTGCCCCTGACTTTCGATATAATAAATATTTGCAATATTGATCCGGACAGCGCCGCCCTTGATGTTCACAGTGATGACCTTCTGCTCACGTTTCTTCATACGGCTGATCGCACGATTTAATCTCTGCGAAAATGCAAAATATGACACCGGTTTTAACACATAATCCAGTGCGTCCACCGCATACCCGCGGATCGCATACTGCGCCATATTCGTGATAAAAATAATGACAACCTCCGTGTCTACTTTCCGGATTTCCTCCGCGGCAGACATACCATCCATGAACTTCATTTCCACATCCATCAGAATAATATCAAATTGTGACTTGTACTTATGTACGATCTGGTCACCGTCTGAATAAACGGTAATATTGAATACTTCTCCATTCTCTTTCTGATACTGCTGCAAAAACTCCTGCAGCTGCTTTGCGTACATAGCTTCATCTTCAACGATTGCAATATTGATCATCTGTGCTATCCCTTCTATATCAAACACATTTCATGCCCACTCATACATGCAATAATTTTATCACACAAAAAAAGAAAATACATCTGCTTTTTCGTTGACGCAAAATATTTTCCGTAGTAAAATTGTATCATTATACTTTTTTGGAAAGAGAGAGATAAAATGAGTATTTTCAAGAAAAAACTGACAGTGAACGAAGCAATCAACAAGGCTCACACTTCTGAGAACGCCATGTTGATCGACTGTCGTACCAAAGATGAATTTAACCACGGACATGTTGCCGGTGCGGTCAATATCCCATTGGATAAAATCACGGAAGACCGAATCTTAAGAAGATTCCCGGATAAGGAAACTTCTCTCTATATCATCGGCAGTTATAATTTCAGACCGGAAAAAGCGGTCAAAGCCTTTAAGAAACTGGGCTATAAAAATGCCATCTTCGGTGGAAACATGGAAGAGCATTATGGAATGTTGAAAAAATAAATTCCTTACTATCGCAAGTGCATTTACATGGAAATCCATCCAAATGCATTTGCGACAGAGCTTAATAAAATGATTCCAGCAAAAATCGGACACAGATACTGTATCATAAACAGAAAGACTTTTCTTCTTTTGAATGTGCCGCCACCGTATGTCACTTCTTCTTCGATTCTCTTTACCCCGACAACCCTTGAAACAAAAAGACAGGTAGCAATTGCCGCAATCGGCATCATGACAGAGTTCGTCAGGAAATCAAAAAAATCCAAAAACTGCATGCCAATAATCTTCACATTTGCCAGAGGTCCGTATCCGAGCGAAGACAGACTTCCCAGTGCGATCATGATCACGCCACAGAGCACCGTAGATTTTTTCCGGCTCCACCCAAGTTCATCTTCAAACGTGGATACCGCACTTTCCGTCAGTGCGATCGAACTCGTAAGTGCTGCAAAAAGTACAAGCAAGAAGAACATTACTCCCGCAAAAGTTCCAAATCCCATACTTGCAAAAACTTTTGGGATTGTAATAAACATCAATGCCGGTCCAGCCTGTAATGTGTCCGGATCTCCGCCAGAGAAAGCAAACACTGCCGGAATGATCATTAGTCCAGCCATAATTGCAATTGCTGTATCAAAAATTTCAACATTCTTTGTAGACTCTTCAATGGAAGTTTCTTTTTTCATATAAGAACCAAATGTAATGAGAATACCCATCGCAATCGACAGCGAATAAAACATCTGCCCCATGGCTGCCACAACGGTCATCCATGAAAAGTTACTGATATTCGGCACAAGGAAATATTTCACACCAGCCAAAGCCCCTGGTCTTGTCACAGAATAAATTGCAATGATGACAGACAACACAACAAGTATCGGCATCATGAATTTGGAGACACGCTCGATTCCGTTGCGCACACCCGCATAAATAATCGCCAATGTGATCACAGAAAAGATCACAAAGCATATTTCCGTGGAAAATCCATCTGAGATAAATGCAGAAAAATAACCATCTTCTGCAACTGTCTGCGCATGTCCTCTGACATACTCAACCAGATATTTTAAAACCCATCCGCCGATCACCGAATAATATGGCACGATCAAAACCGGAATGATTGCATTGATCCAGCCTCCCAGACAAGACAAATGTGATTTTCCAAAGGAAGCAAATGCTCCTACCGGACTTTTTTTCGTCATACGTCCCAACGATGTCTCCGCCATGATCATCGTATAGCCAAAGGTCAATGCCAGAATGATATAGATAAGCAGGAAAATACCGCCGCCGTATTTGGCAGCCAGATATGGAAACCGCCAGATATTCCCCAATCCCACGGATGCTCCGGCTGCTGACAGCACAAAACCGATTTTTCCTGAAAAAGAACTTCTTTTTGTCGTTTGATTTTTCATAATTTTCTCTCCTGATTTCTATTTTGGAACATACTCAGAATATCATAGGGAGTAGGGAATTACAATATTGTGATAATCTCTTTTATCCAAGCAGAGACGTATAAATTTCGCGATCCAAATCCTTGAACACATTAAAAATAATCCGGTAGATACACCTTTGGATGACAACCCTTCTCACACTGGATCTCACCGTAATCGCCCTGCGTTGCAAAAATACGTTCCTCTGCAAATCCGGCAGATTTTTGTAAATACTTTAAATAATGCGGTGAAATACAATAAACCGAATGGTAAGATTCATGTCAAACTTGAAAGTGGTGCCTGTGATGGACGGACTGGAAGCTTACAACGTAATCTCGTCCAATGGTTTTGCAATTTTCGTTCCACCAGTGCCACGTGCCACCTCAAGCAGTCCTGCTGCCTTCAACTGTGATAACAGTTTTCGAATAATGACCGGATTCACGTTCGTGCTTGCCGCAATAAAATCGCTCGTCACTTTATATTCATTTTGAAAGGTGTCCGTAAACATAAAAAGGTACACTGCCAGAGTAAATCTACTTGAAATCTACATAAATTGTCCTCTTTTTCCATCTTACTTCAAATAATCTGCCAGTTCTTCACAGCGCTCCATGGTAAGCTCTGCCATTACTTGACTGCTATCCATCAGCGCAGCAGATCCACCATTATTTTCCATGATCTCATTACCTGCCGCTTCTTTGTCTGCGATCCATTTCCTCTGCTCATTAAGAATTTCATTGAACTTTTCTTCACTTGTATTGTATTTTACAAGATTCCAGATTTCATTTAAGCAGGAATCGCTGATATCATACATCTGCATAGCGTAGTCGTCCATTCGGGACTGTAGAGTTGCTTTTTTAAGCTCCTCCTCTGCTGCATCATAGGATGCTTGATAAGTATTTAATGTACTCTGCGCTTCCTCATATGGTGTCATTCTCTTGTAAGAATAAATTCCATATTCCATTTTCTCATTCACAATGACAGGAATCGTCAGTGTATCCTGCGCTCCTTCTGCACCATTTTCATTTGCTGTACGCACCCAGAAATACTCTTCCTCTGACAGATCACTCACCGGTGCACCCGGAAGGTACACTTTAAACGTATCCGTTCCTTCCAGACCATAAACATCTGTATAAATGTACTTCACACCATCTGCGATTTCTTCTTTTCCCGGAGTCTCCTCATAGGTAAGATTCTCCATTTTCATCTCATAAGTGTAATCATTGATTTTGGTCAATCCGGTAAAATTTCCTGAAAAGCTGCAGAGATACATCGTTCCATTCTCATAGTCATCCCCGGTGTCTCCCATATCAGAATCATGGTAAGATCCCTTGAAAGAGCCATCTTTTTCAATTTCAAAATCGGTAGACCATCCACCTGCTCCACTGCAGAATTCGAATGAATATTTTGCAAGATCCGCGAATGTCAGATTACCACTTTGGTTTTCGCTTGCATTTTCTGCACTGTCGCTGCTGCCTTCCGTATCATCGCTTCCGTGATTTTCCTCTATGTCACCCTGAATAGTGTCAGATGTTCCCTGACTGTCCTGATTCTGATTCTGCGCTTCCTGATCTGCCGTATTTTTTGACGCATCCGGTGTCTTGGAACCTCCACACGCAGCTAATGATGCAAGCAACAGTCCTGTTATTGTAAGTATTATGAATTTGTTTTTCATTATTCCGTCCCTTTTCTTTTGTCGTTTTCCAGATGATCTAATTATTTACAATCCATTTTACCATTTCATCGTTGGAATAGCAATTGTTACATCTGTTCATTTTCTGGCAGAACTCTTTCTTGACTTTTTTCCAAAAGTTCGTTTACCATTATTTTATTACTGCTGAACCATACTCGTTTTCGTATAAAAATTTTATGTTCTATTTTACTCTGGAAAGGTGGGAGCCAATTATGATCTTACAGACAGGCATGAGAACCGACATTCCGGCATTTTATGCGGAATGGTTTACAAACAGAATAAAGGACGGTTACGTTCTTGTACGCAATCCCTACAACCCGGTGCAGGTGACAAAATACCGCCTCGATCCGACATTTGTAGACCTGATCGGTTTTTGCTCGAAAAATCCAGCTCCTATGCTACAATATATGGATTTATTAAAGCCTTTCGGCATGTATTGTTTTGTCACGATCACGCCTTACGGCACCGATATCGAGCCTCATGTTCCGGATAAGGAAAAAGTGATCGACAGCTTTTTAGCGTTATCTGAAATCGTTGGTCCCGATGCTATGGCTTGGCGCTATGACCCAATTTTTCTGGATGAGACATACACGGTGGACTATCACCTGAAAGCATTTGAACATATAGCAGCCCGCCTTTGTGATGCTACGAAAACCTGTGTGATCAGTTTTATCGACCTGTATCAGAAAGTAAGGAAGAATTTTCCGGAAGTACGAAGTGTCGGTAAAGATGACCGTATTTTTCTCGGAAATGATATCGGAGCTTACAACACCTGCCCGCATCTGTGCCGCTACTGCTATGCCAATTATGACGAGCAGACAGTACGACAGAACTATGCAAATCACGATCCGCACTCGCCTTTTTTGATTGGGAATCTGCACCCTGAGGATGTGATTCATGAGGCTGTGCAGAAAAGCTGGGTGGACGGGCAGATGCGGTTGTTTTAAATATATTTTTATTTTGAAAGAATAGCATATTTGTTATATCCCCCAATGACAATTGTTGATTAAATTTCCATTCTCCCTTCCATCACGGTTCTTAGCGGAAGTTTACGACTACTCAAGATTTTCCGTCTTTTTAGAACTTTTCGTGTATTTCGCATCTTTAAAGCAGTCCGCTACTCTAAAAGTATTGATATCATAATCACTATGTTATCTGCCATATTTGGTATTGCAATCGTAGCATTGCCTGCCGGTATCATAACTGCCGGATACATGGATGAAATTAATAAAAATAAAGATAATTGAAAATATTTCCATTGACAAATAACTTTGTCTTTCATAGAATATAAATGAAAATAATGTTCGCCCACCGTTAGCGACTCATAAATAAACGGCTCGAAAATAATGTTCGCCCACCGTTAGCGACTCATAAATGAACGGCTTGAAAATAATCCCCTTCACTTTTTAGCGAAGGGGTTCTTACTTTATATGGAGAATAATATGGAAATAATTCAAGGATATGCCTATCATATTAAAGATACTTATTTTGACTATGTACAAGATAAGTATTTATTACAAAATAAAGAATCCGGTCATTATAGACCTACTTTATACTGCATAAAAGATGAGCTTACAAACCTATATTGGATGATTCCAATTTCATCACAATATGAAAAATTCTCATCTATCCGGCATAAAATTTTAGAAAAAGGCAAACCTTGTAAGGGCATTATTTTAGGTGAATTTGATAGCCAAAATGCGGCTTTTCTTATCCAGAATATGTTTCCTGTAACCGAAAACTATATTGATCACATTCATACAAAAAATGGTAACCCAGTTCCTGTAAAAAGGGAATTACAACGTGTAATTCGTAAAAATGTTAAAAGCTTTTTAGCTTTAAATAAAAAAGGGGTCAAAGTTACTTTCACTGATATTACACGACTAGAGCAACTAATGCTTAATCAACATTAGTTCTCTTTCTTTAATATCTCCCAAATATCCCCATCCACACAAAAGGACTGATTTTCAATCTCTAGCGGGCAGTAAGCCTGCCCATAATTCAGGCAGATATAGGTCACATTGGGATTTTGCGCCGTCATCTGCCAGAACGGATATTTTATAATTCCCGGCGTATTATACCCGACACCAAGTTCCACAAAAACTACTTTCATATTCTGATGTCGTCTCAGAAACAGTTCATACCGCTCAAATGTCCGCTTTCTTCTTTTCTCATAATAAAATCGCTACACGATCTCTGATCAATGTTTTCAGTTCATCCCTTTGCGCTTGAGGCAAATAGGATTCATCCACAAGTGACAACATTTTATTTTCTAATGCACATAATTTTTCTATCATTTTTTCTGCTGCGTTTGCAGGAATATCACATACTTCTGCTAATATTTTAAATTCTTTTTTATGAATATTTCCCACCAAATAGATAAGGTCAATAGATTGAGAAATTGTATTGCTTTTATTTGGTGATACCAAAACCATTTTTCAGGTTGTTGTACTTCTTGATTATATTGTTGTAAGAATTTTTCTACTTCTTCTTGGTGCAAAAAATCTTGTGTAATTGATGAACTTAAGATGTAGTCTGTCAATTGTTTCCTCTGTTTTTTCTCTTTAAAGAAAATCGGGATCGGGGCAAATCCTCCTTGTTTCTTTCTATTTGTAATTGCTTCTGGCAACATTGGTTTATAATGGTACTTTAGTAAAAATTTAGAGATACCATGTCCTTGAGCTATATCTTTTACATTATTACCTAGGCATTTATATTTAACAGGAAGTTGCATCAAAAATTGGTATAATGTGGTGTCCATATAAGGAAAGGTGAGGGTATTATCAAACATTTCAGCCATACGTGATGCTTTGAATAAAATGACCTGATTGATAGTCTTTTCAATATCAGTTTTATACAAGTGTGTCGTATAGAGAGAATTGAAATTAGATGTGTTGACTTTGACAGATGACTGTCTGAAAATATTATGATGGTTTTGTAGGATTCTTTTTAATTTGTATTCAGGGAAACCAAATTGATCCCATT
>OGIK01002345.1_pt1 | contig 12175 bp, 9 predicted proteins | sample 1571781 | NCBI WGS metagenome assembly OGIK01 (sample SAMEA2581956, study PRJEB24529) | metagenome | biome: Human gut stool | place: China | collected 2011
GCTTTGGTACGTTTTTCGGGTTTATTCGCGTTTACACAGTTGTTTTTTCAGACCCCATTTCACGCAAGGATACGCGGATAAAATCAGGTGGACAAGCGGTGCTACTTTTTTTGAGGTGATCACTATGATTTTCGTTGGAATTGATGTTGCTAAAGACACGCACTACGCTGCTGTTTCGGACGATTCCGGAGCGGTTCTGGTAAAGCCGTTTGCGTTTCAGAACAATGCCGAGGGCTTCTGCCTTCTGCTGAAAAAGCTGTCGGAATTTGACCGCAGCAAACTGCTCATCGGTCTGGAATCCACCGGAATTTATTCCGAAAACCTCATCTGCTTTCTTTACGAATCCGGTTTCAGGCTCGCTGTCATCAATCCTATTCAGACAGCAACTCTGCGCAAAACTGCAATTCGTAAAACCAAAACAGACAAGGTCGATACCATGCTGATTATCAAATCGCTCATGGTCAATTCTTATCGACTGTATTCTCAGCGTGACGCTGATTCCTTGAAACTGAGAACGCTTTGCCGTTTTCGTCAAAACCTCAAGAAGTCCAAGGCCCGGCTGAAAATTCAGCTCGCAGGATATGTCAATCTTGTGTTCCCGGAATTCGGTAAGTTTTTCAAATCAGGAATACATATCGCTGCTTCCTACGCTTTGCTTAAGAAGTATTCTTCACCCAAGGAGATCGCCGCCTTACGCACATCAACTTTGTGCATTCTTCTCTCAAAAGCCTCGCATGGGCGCTTTGGAAAAGATACAGCCGAAGCTCTAAAAAGTCTGGCTCTCTCCTCAGTCGGGGTGAAGAACCCTTATATATCCATTCAAATAGCCCAAACCATTGCACAGATCGAGCTATTGGAACAGCAAATTAAAGACCTGAATTCTGCCATTGAGGAAGCAATGGAATCCATAAATTCCGTCCTTATGACAGTTCCCGGTATCGGTGCGGTCAATGCCGCCTGCATTCTTGGTGAAATCGGTGATATTAAGCGCTTCTCAAAGCCCTGCAAGCTTCTCGCCTATGCCGGTCTTGACCCGACTGTTCGCCAATCCGGGCAGTTTACCGCTAAATCTACCCGTATGTCAAAGCGTGGTTCTGCCTTGCTTAGATACGCCCTTATCAATTCTGCCTGGCAGCTCACCCTTAACGACACTACTTTCAAAGCCTACTACGACCTTAAACGCTCTCAGGGGCTTAACCATTACGGCGCTCTTGGTCATGTCGCTCATAAGCTCACCAGAGTTATTTTTAAGCTCTTGACCTCTGATACACCTTTCAATCCTGCCAAACTTGTCGCTTAATTTTTGGCGCTTTTGTCTATTGACTTTTCATAGCTGGTCTCCCATTGTTTATGATTATCCCAAATCTTGAAAAACGCTACTTTGATTTTAAGCTGTCCGAGAAAAAGGACTAGAGTATAAGCGACCTATATCTATTTATCATCTGCATAATCTTCGAATTTGCTATTTGCTAAATAATTATCCCATGCAGAGAATTTAGTTTTACCGTAAAACACTTTTTTGCCATTGTATTCAACCGTTGATAGTATGTCATCAAATCCAGCCTCATACTTTTCTTTATATATTTCGTTAATATAGCTTGTTTTTTCGCAGGTTAAATTACCTTCAACTAATTTGCTAACATCAACCGGATAAGTCATGGTAAAATAATCACATAATTTGCTGTACTTTTTTTTCTCGCAAATATCATATACAGGAATCGCCAAATTTACTCCATGCGGATATTGAAGTTCATCATCTCCCTGACAAGACAAATAGGCCACTCCCTGAATGTCCGTATCATTAATAATTATACGCATTAAGCTTTGCGAGATCGAATATTCGAGTTTTTTTTTGCTTGAATTATTTATTGAAAATGATGTTACGATAACAAGTGGAAAAACCTTCAGCATTTTATCCTGAAGATCTCTGTAACTTGCAAGACCATTAATAAGTCCCTGAGTACATACGAGATTTAATATTTTTAGCTTTTTCCCCTCTTTGTTAGGTTTAAAACATGATACATATAGACCCTGCTTTTCTTCATCCCAACGACACTCCCTACTGCAAACATAAGATGTTGTTCCTAAATATAAGCAGGGATATTTCCGGTTGCTGAACCTACAATTTCCATAATCACTCTGAGAATTATATGGCCGGTGAACCATTTCATGAAGCATAGTAAACGTCTCACCTTTTTGCGGAATTCTGGCTCTAAACAATTCAAAATCGCGATTGTTCATTTTTTTGTAAATATCTTCTTTACCGGGAGTATGTAATTCTGCAAACGGTGCCAGTCCACGGAAAGCATAGCATTTATCTAATTCAGACACACCAAAATCATCATAAAAGTATTCTTTAATAGTACTTTTTAATTTCTTGTCAATCTTGTCAAGACTGTCGTCATCCCCTTTTTCAGCAAGATCAAGTACGTTCTTTAATATTGCGCAGATAGATTTAACGCTTTCCGCCAGTCCCTTACGCATGGCAAAAGCTGGCTTATCCATCTGATATGCAAAGTGATCAAGCATTTGCTTAGACTTTGATATGTATTCCTCGTTGCTTTCCACTTTAACCGGAAGTTTAATACCGTTGATATAGTTATCCTTCATTGAATAAATTTTTTCTCGTATTTTATTTAGCTCAGAATCGTTTTCAAAATTTTTCATGACATCATCAATAGCATTTATGGTGTTTTCTTGAAGTCTTGTTGTTTTACAAGTATCCTTCCATTCTTGCTCGCTCATTGAAAAATACACTTTTTTCCCTTCCTTTTTATTGAATTGTTCAACCACCTTATTAGCTTCTTCTTTGCTCAATTCAATCACTCTACTATTATAGTGTCCGTCAAACACTGACAAAGGAACCATTATGCCTTCGCGAAAAATCATATAAATGTCCATATTATAATTCCTTTCTTCAAATTAAATACAATTTTCTCCCACCGAACAAACTTACTCATATTTTAATATAACACACTACTGTTCACTTTTCAACTCCATTTGCGCAAGATGTAGAATCCCTGCACAACATGTAATATTCTTATCCATATTTTATAAAATCTACAACAGTGTTTGATAAATTATCATCGGCGGTGCAGTACCGATTTTATCTGAAAATATTGTTATTACACCTGTCGGATAATTCGTTTGAACAAATCGTTCCGAGAAGAATATTGGGGCGAATCACACTGTCGATTACATCATCCATTCGTTTTTTCATGACTTATCTGTTATAATCATCTAAAGCGGTGTTGGGTGCCCACTGTTTCTGTGTAATTTTCTATTCTTTTGACTTTTTCGCTAAACTGAAACATATATTATTTCATATACTGTTAATGGTAATGCTGTTCTTCCATAAATAACATTTCCAATTCTCTAAGTTTAAACTAGCCAATAATTTTTCTAATGCAGAACACTAAAAAAGCTCAGCACGCAACGCATGCCGAGCTACTTGATAAATCATTAGCATAATGATCTGGGCATCCTACTTTAAGGCCATAATTAACAATTGTTAAACTGCATTGAAAAAGACATTATGTTTAACCAACATCTTGATTAAAATATAATTATGTGATTTCGAAAAACATGTATCTTAAATAACCAATTATATTACAAAACAATTTTAAATGCGGAGACAACCAACTCATTAATCAGCTTTCTAATTAACGGATTAAAATAATCGTTACTCGAGACAATTATCGTTTCTCCCACATTAAATTCTGTTAAGTGGAAGTACTTTAAGATTTTATCTTTTTCTAAATTTGTATTAGGCTCCTTGTTAATTCTCAGCAATAACAAGTCTCCTTCATACTTTTTCCAATAATCTAGATCAAAGTATTCCTTGTCCAAATTACCAACATCTTTATAACAATTAAGTTGATCAATAATGGATGGAATATTATTTACACAAAGGGGATATTGTTTCTCTATAAATTTTTCCCATAAATCTATGTATTTAGAGTAATCTAGAGTTTTTCCATCATTTCTTGCAGAAAATGCAAAAGAATAATATGAAGGTGGATTAGCATCGCTAAAGAGATAATAACTTTCCTCTCCACTTTCTTTAAAATACTTATATTTTTTATTGCTAAACATAACCTTTTCTTCATGTGGCATTTCGTTAAGAAAAGAATAGGAATTAAACATAGCTATATCTAAAAAAATATCAACTGCCGCTGATAACTGATCTTCTTTATCAATTACCATTTTGGCATTACCCGGAATTATATCATCGCAAACCATAATTTTACGCTGAGGTGATGTTGTCCTAAAATTTATTAAATGAGATAGCTCACTTATATCTATGATACTTTCTGTTAAGACATTAAATGGAACTGTTGAATCAACATTATTAATAACAATTCTGAGCTTATTATTAGGAACTCTATAGACACGTCTTACAATAACATATGGTAATATTCTACCTTTCGCAAGGATATTTACATCTTGTATACAACTCCAAAGTCTTTCATTAATATTCTTTACAAACTGATCTTTTGAATTATCATCGCCGTCATCTTCAACAATTATATACCTTTCTATAGCATATTGAGAAAAATTCCTCATATTGGCATCTCTGATGACATTTCTTAACTTTTTACTCATAGTAAGTTCCTTGTATGATATAGCGAAAACCATATCATACCCCTTTCATAATATTTGCGCTCATCTCCAAAGCAGTGAAAAATTTGAACAGTGGAGCAAGCGCAGCAATAGAAACTGTTCAAACTCTCGGCAAAACCAGCCGAAAATTGATTATAACCAATCTAAACACCATGCACATTTATATTTTCAGGTAACACAACTATCTGTGAATGAGTATTGCCACAATTTTATGCAAGGTGTTTAAAGCTGGATAGGATGCTAGATCAGCGATTCCTTTATTTTACGCAATGATATGCGATTAAAATCAAGGAACCATGCGGTGCTTTTTAGGTAAATACTACGGTTGAAATTGACGGTTCAAAAGACACATATTACAATGCCTTTTTATCAGGATTTCAAATAGCATATACCATAAGCTTACTAGAGTTATCCATAGAATTTGATCTCCTGATTCCCATTTTACCGTTCTAAGTTTCACGTTTGTTTTTTAGCACTTTCGTTACTTACCATTCATTGACGGCCTCCTATTATTCTTCACTGCGAATATTAATCAAATTGCACCCATTGCATGTGAAAGTGATTTGTTTTACTTCACAAATATTCTCGCAAAAAAATGAAATAATTCTTTGATTTTCTGGTGACATTTTTTCACCAATAATAACGCCACTTAAAGCAGAATCTATGTCTTTTATTAAGTAATCTTCATCTCCAAAAGCCAAAAACCTATATTCATTTTCACTCCGCCAATCATCAAGCTTAGAAAAATAGCAGTATTTTACAAGCTCTTTGTTATTTTTAAAAAAGTCAAGGCTTGATAAACTTTTTGCAACCAAACTTTTATGTAACTTGATTACTTCAAGCAAGTTTTTGGAGATAGAACTATCAATTTCAACTTCTTGAAATTGATTTTTATACTCTATTTTATCTTCATATATTAATGAACTACCCAGAGTATTTTTTATTAGTTGGCTGATAGCTTTTCTCTTAAATACTAAGCATATTCCTAAGTTGTTTTCTGCATATTGCGCCCACATTCTAGGCAATGAAAAACCCCGTCCAGAATAATCGCCATATTTTATAGAATCGCTCACATCCTCGGATCTTTTAGGATAATCCATTGTAAAGCACAGAAGTTGTAACATATTTGTATTTAACTCGACGACGTGTTTTCTAAGTTCAATTGCATCCTTGTAATTTTCCAATCCCAAAAAATTAATTTTGGGTTTTGATTCTAAAGTATCATTTGCGTAGCTTAACTTTGAAAATTTTAATGTTCCATTATTTAAAATCTTTATGGCAGATTCAATATTAGTAAAGTGATATAGATATCCATTATCTAAATAATCAGGATCATAAAGAGTAAGCCATGCTTTGTTATCAAATTTCATATCAATCACCTCTCTGGATATATTTGTATGTATGACTTAACCTGATAAAAATAAGAAAATCAATTCATTAGAAACTATATGCGTCCCCTTAATATAATATAATACTTAATTGTTTTTTTGGCAATACCCCTTTGCACAAAATGTCAAAATTTTGCCCAACATGTAATACAATTATTGCTTTCACGTAAAATTTTAAAGGAATTTAAAAAGCATTAATATTTAATTAAATTGAATATCATGTTTCTGAACAATGAAACTCTTACATTGACTGAAAATACACTATAAAAATATCTGAGACAACACTTTACCTCAAATATTTTAAATTGTGAAAATTGTTATCAACAATAGGTAATTTTACCTGCAACCAGTCTTTGATACCACATATGATTTTCTATGTAAATCAACTATAATATTATGTTTTTCATGATTTAACTGATTTAGTTTCATCTAAAGCAATTACAGTGCAACCATTCACTAACTTCAGGACTTGGCACTCCTCAAAATCAACAATGCTTTGTAAATCGCTTACAAGCTGCATATAAGTGCTCTCAGGATACCTCATTACAACATCATTTAAGTATAATGCAAATATAATAAGTCCATAAATAAAACATAAACATATCAATCCGGTAATTCCAATACTCAGTGTATCTGAAATGGTTATCTCTTTATCAAGCATAGCACCTAAAATTAACGCCGAAACAGGAATTAATAGCAATTCCACAAATTTAATAACAAAATTATGTTTGTGCTCTATTTTTTCCTCAATAGTATTAATTTTGGCATTATATCTTTCAATTAGCCTAGGAATAATTTTAATAGATATGTTGTTTTGGAGAAGATAAGCTTTCAGATTATTACAATCTTCTTTATAGTTCAACAAATTTTTATTACTATTTGAAACCTGTGTTTTTTCACAATAAATGGACAAAATGATAATCAATACGGTTTCTAATGCCATAAAAATAAATGCCCATTTTTGACACATTACTCCTCCAATTGCTAACGATAAAATAACGAATAAACCAATTAGTGTCGCCAAAAGAAGAGATAAAAGAATAATCGCTCCAACCTTAAGTTTAGATATTTGCTTTATTAAGCTTCCCTCTTTTTTCTTCAACCAATTCTTATAACAATAATATATGTAGTTTTCCATAACTAAAGCTAATCCCCTTTCAAATCGTTCTTTACATCGACATTAAAGAATGCGCATTAATAGAGTAAAGTGTGCTGCCGATTACAAAAAATAATCGGCAGCTTTTGCAAATATGAAGTCTCACTTTTTCACATACTTCTTGAGTGAAGCCGGTTCCTTAGGCTGATAGCAAAGGAAATACGAAGCTGAACCACAGGCATCGATAGCAGTTTTCATTCCCAATTTTGCTGCCGCCTTTAAAACGGTCTGCTTAATTGTCTTCATGTTTAGCACCTCCTCTCAAATCTTCATATATCATTAACATGCATATTGAAAGCAATGTCAACATCATTATTAGTGAAATCTGTGGCATAACAGCATATAAAAGCGTTGAAACAGATATAATTATCAGTACCATAATGATTGCCAATCTTCTATTTCTGCTCTTTATCTCATCAGTTAACGGTTTCTGAGAGTTCTCTATCGGAGCGAGATTTAAAATCACTGACATGCACACTACAGACATAATAACCAAAACGAAAGTGGAATAGTATGGCAGAACAAGACGTTGCCCAATTATAACTAGCACAAAAACCAAGACGAATGAGATTATGCATTTTATGTAAGAATTCGCATGATAGCCGCCACAGCACTGTCTTATAACAATAAAAATTATTAAAAATACAAGTGATTCTATAACTGATCTTAAAATTATGCCCAGAAACAGAACTGAAGAAGCTCCGAAAAAAGACGATATAATAATTTCAAAGCCATAAATATAGATTTCTCTATCTTCAGAAGAAACTATTTCATTTTTAATCAATAAATCGGCTAACTTCGAACTCAAAAAACTGATCATAAAACCACCTTTGAGTCAATCTTAGCCGAATTCACAAAAATAATCAATAGGAAAAGCGCAACATGTCATTTTTCTTCTTAAGATGTTGCAGTTATTTCTTCTTCAACCAAATATCAGCAATAAACTCATTGCCAACAAATCGGAAATCATGCATTCCATTATACTTTTCTGATATTTCTGTAATAGTCTTAATACCAAATCCGTGATTTTTTCTGTCCGGTTTTGTTGTGAATCTTATATTTCCTGCATTACTGCTGTCAACGCTATTCTTCATCACTATCCTTAGATAACCCATATAAAGAAACATATGAAAACTTAAAAATCTTCCCTCATTCAATTTCATACAAGCTTCAATTGCATTATCAAACAGATTTGACAGTAATATACTGATATCTATGTCTGAGAAACCATCTACACAATCGGATATGCTTGTCTCAATCAAAATATTATTTCTTCTACATTCAGATAGTTTTGAATTAATTACTGCGCTTATCACTCCACTTTTCAGAACAACATATTCCTTTATTGTACCCAACTTTTCCGAGGATATATCATTCAAATATTTCTCTGCTTCACTATATTTCCCCTGTTGTAAAAGGACTGACGCACAATTCACACATTTCTTTATATCATGCCTTATATGAAGTATTTCAGTATACATATTATTTATTTCGTTCATACGCTCTGCCTGTTCATGAAGTTGAATCTCCAATATTGCCAATTCGGTTTTGCGTGCATTTTCTTTACTTAACCGACTGAGCAAGGAATATGTAATTACATTAATTAATATCAATCCCACAGCAAATACTGCGAGAACTGTATCGTTGTACTCTTCCTTCCATATTGCTTCAAACATCATTACCCCAATCATTAAAGTGATAAGGAATATACATATCACCAAAATCCATTCTTTGCCAGATAATGAATAGGATTTTCCTTTTTTCATCTTTATAATCAATCTGGTACATATAAAGTACAGAAATTTGGTGGTTACAAGAAGCATCACTCTCGCCGAATTTCTCATTTGAGCTAGATTGTTAAAATCTGCATTGAATATCCAACCAAAAATAGTCAGCATTAAGGTATTTACAGTAAGAATTATTAGAACATTAAAGAATACAATGAATACTTTGTTATATAAATTCCCCTTCAAAAAAACTATACTATACCCCAACAGTAACAAAATAAGAATAACGGCTGATACAATCTCGGAATGAAACACAGCAGGAACTATAATTACATTCATCATCGACAAAACAAAGAATAAACCTGATTTTAACCAGATTATCTTCTGATTCTTATATCCCAGATATTTGCCAACAAAGTCCACTATTATGATATTCTCTACTGCTGACGCCGCAATTTCAACCATATCCCAAATCATATATCCATACTCCTTGTAAAAACTTGCAGCTTGGTTTTAGTTTCGTTAATGCGGTTTCTGCTCAGCGGAAGCTTTTTGCCGTCATCCAGCACAATGTCTTTTTGTTCTATCGAATAGATATTACGGTAATTCACAAGAAAACCCTTATGTATACGAATAAATCCTTTGGCGCTGAGTTTCTTCTCATACTCACGCATTGTTCCCATAACCTGCTCCGTTGTATCTCCACAATTTACAGTCACATTATGCCCCTGAACTTCTATATATCTAATCTCAGATATCTTTTTTGAGAACTCTCCTCCAGGCTTTTTGAATACTATCAATTCATTCACAGAATCAAAAAATTTCTCCAAGGAAGCCATAGTTTCCGGCAGTTCCTGTTCAAAGCAGCTTTTCCTCATGAACCTGAACGCTCCGTATCTGTAACCCTGGAAAACGCATTCTTCCTTATTCGTGACAAACACGATCTTCACATACTGGTTTTCTTCACGAATAGTTTCGGCAACCAGCATGCCGTCCATTCCTGGCATATCTATATCCAAAAAGAGGACATCGAAAACCTGTTTCCGGCTGTCCGCCAACAGATTTTCTCCGTCCTCATACTTGACAATTTCACAGTCGCAGGAGCAGCCGTGCTCTATTTTCTCAGCAAGGTACTCCAGATCAACCTTTTCATCGTCGCAAACCGCAATACGAACCATAATTCCAAACCTTCCTTTTCAGCCTAATCTGCCATGAATGGTGTCATACATTGCTTTCACAGTTTCAGTTATAAGCTTCAGTTCCTTGTCGGTGCATTTATCGACAATTTCTGCAAGCTCGCCTGTAAAAACATGCTTTGATTTGGTCAGGCTATCGCACAGCAGCTCGTCCATTGAAACCTCAAGGGAATTCGCAATCTTCAGCAACGTAGGCAGGCTGACCTTTGCTACACCTCGTTCTATGTGTGAAATATTGGTTGCCGCCACTTCCGCAAGCGCAGCAAGATTATGCTGCTTGAGACCTTTTTGCTCCCTCGCCGCCCTTATCCTCCTACCTATCGCCTTGTAATCTATATCCAAATCCACATCATAGTACATCCCATTCACTCCATTTCTGCTTTTATTCTACATTATTTGCAGACAGAATGGAATAATTCACATATCCTTTTAGGATATTTAAATATAGTTAAACAAAATTTTTTAAATCTTGTTTTTGAAAAAAATCCCCTGCTTCTTGGAAACAGGGGATTTGAGATAAATTTATTGGTTGTTCTCGGCGACGTGTTCCTATGGTCAGATTTCCGAATGCATCAAAGGTGTAGGTATCGGTAACAGAACCGCCCTCGTCCGTCAGCATTCTCACGGAATCAAAGCCATCATAGAGATAGTACGACTTTACGCCGTTTCGCTCCTGCGAAATAAGCTTATCGCCACGGGTGTATAAGGTTGTCAAAGAGCTGTTCTCATCGTACTCCGCAAGCACCTACGAAAACGCTCCATTTGTATCAACAAGATAATATGTTGTGCTAAAATCACATCTGATTCTTTAGAATAATTGATGTCCCTATTTTTTTATAGTTCAATATATGAGTCAGTTCTTGCAAAGATATCTTATCTTCATTTATAAAGCAATTTTGGTCATTAATGCCCCGTTCAATCATTTTATTAAGGATCTTATTCCATTGATCCTCAAAATAACTTCCAAAAGCGAGTCGACATCTTGTCAAAATTTCAACAGCCTCTGATTCAGACATATATTCATCAGAATCAGCCATATTTACTTCTTCATTGTTGGTATAAAATTTTGTATACAAACCACTGGAGAATTCCAAAATTCTGCGAAAAATTGCAGCAGAAAGATTTGGAGCAAAAAATTCTCCACCAAATTCTGAGTCAAGGGAAATAAAAACGACCTGTTCCTTATACACACCCTCGGTAAACCAAGCGTACATGTCTCCGTATCCGTCAATCGCAAACAGTTCAAGTTCCTGCAAATTAAAGACGTCCGACCATACTTTTTTTCGTTCAAAAGCCTCATTTTTATCAAGCCATTCCATTTCCGGCAGCCATATGTAATCGGAATCTCCTGCAACAAAATACCTCTGTGCTATTAATTCATTAAACATATGCTTATTCATACTATATACCTCCCATAAGTTTTTTTAGATTATCCAAATAAAGAAGTATGTGAAAAGATTGATCCAGTTTCAATAAGATAAATTGATCTTTGGGCTTATAATTAGGCAATTTAATTACAACCGTTTAAGCGCATATTAAAGCAATACCGCGCAAAAGATATACCTTAATCTTTGCACGATACTGCTTGTAATTATGCTCTCAATTTATTATAACTTGTTTGTCACACCGAAAACATATGAAAGAAAAATGCCACGATCTATAACTGATTGAGGAACGCCAACTTGCCTAAGAATGTATGCGTTGTCAAGCAAATTTTGTTGCCATGAAACGCTCTGTAAATATTTTTTGGCATACATCCCTGCTTCGGATTGTAAGGTGTTTACCAATTTGTGTTGGGCTGGGGTTAAACCTATTGCAATATTTTGCAGCGAAATACCCTGACCTCGCCTCAAAATATATCCATGCTCCTGTAGCCATGCATTTTGAATGAATTCGTGTCCATCAATGTTATCCTTTTGATTGGCTCTATTGTTAAAGCGACCATATTTATCTATATCATATTGATTATAATTATGCACCAAAACCGGCACACAACCCACAAAGTAGGAATGGAAATCCTCGACCTCAATGTTATAGACAAGAACAGGCTCGTCAAGTTTTTCAATCGCCGAACCAAGCACAACG
>OGIK01002367.1_pt1 | contig 12019 bp, 6 predicted proteins | sample 1571781 | NCBI WGS metagenome assembly OGIK01 (sample SAMEA2581956, study PRJEB24529) | metagenome | biome: Human gut stool | place: China | collected 2011
CTTTTATATCAGCTTTCACACCAACTCTCTCCATCTGATATAAAAAATAGGCTGTCGGTATTTCTACCTCACGGTAAAGGTTCATCATGCCTGTTTTTTCGAGTTCGTCTTTAAGATTTTTATATCCCTGTGCCGCAACAAACGAAAGTTCACCCGTATAGTCCAAAAGATTTTCTAAAATAATATTTTTTTCTTCATCTGTATTTTCATTAAAATAAAATTCCTCAACCTCCACAATTACTTCCGAGAGTTTACTTTTTCCGAATCTCTCACTGTATGAAGGAATTGTCATATTAAGATAATCTCTCGCAATATCATCCGGCTCATAACTGTCTTTTAACGGATTTATCAGATAAGCGGCAATGCTTACATCTGAAACTTTGTTAAAAATCATGTCAAAATCCGAGTCATCAAAAGCTGCCTGTGACGGAGCTTCTTTTCCCTCTGAATAATTTTCAACAGCAGATGTAAGATGCAATTCATTTTTCCAGTCAAACAGCGCGATATGCGGTATTTTCTTTTCGATTTTTTTATAAATATCTATAAGAAAATCTCCATCTGTCTCATCATTTTTTAGTATGCTTATCGTCTCAAAAGTTCCATCTGTCTCATAACTTAAACTCAGCCCTAAAAACAGATACTCGTTTAAACTATCGCTCTCATCTTCAAGCGAAACTGCCGATATATCATCAAAAACAAATGCCATCTGACCGCCGTTTTTCTTTTTATTCTTTTTTTTCTGTACACCTGAGTTTGACCACTCGTCTCCAAAAAATGAAACTCCCACAACATCAGGTGAATTTTTTATAAGTTCCTTCGCAAATTTTTCAACCTCCGCTTTCTTTTTTAAGAACTTAAAGTTCATAGGTTTTATGACAATACTGCTTCTTGTATCCATATCAAATTTGTTGACAAGTGACTTTAATTCAAGTTTTTTTACCCACTCAAAAGCCTCAGGCGTAAAAATATTTTCAAGTTTTGCATCCGCAATATTATAATCCAACTCACAATCCGTCTTTATTGTCGCAAGTTTTTTACTGAGAAAAGCCATATCTTTTCCTGCTCTCAAAAGCTCTCTTGTTCTCTTTGGTTCAACCTCCTCAATATGTTCGTATGCCTGTTCAACGCTTGGAAAAGCTTTAAGTATCTTTACCGCTGTCTTTTCCCCAACACCTGCAACTCCTGGAATATTATCAGCAGTATCTCCCATAAGACCTTTCATATCTATAATCTGAACCGGTGTCACACCGTATTTTTCTATTACATCCTCTGTGCGATATTCCTCTACCTCAGAACCGCCTTTTTTTGTCTTGGGAATACTTATCTTTATATTCTCTGACGCCAATTGAAGTAAATCTCTGTCACCTGATACAAGTGTAACTTCTTTTCCCTGTGCTTCTGCCGTTTTTGCAATAGTTCCAAGTATATCGTCTGCCTCAAAACCGGGTCTTTTTACTATTGTTATTCCCATAGCCTCAAGAACCTGCTGGATTATCGGAACCTGCTGTCTTAATTCCTCGGGCATCGGCTTTCTTGTCCCCTTATATTCCTTAAACATTTCATGCCTGAACGTAGGTTTTTTTACATCAAATGCAACCGTGAGATATTCCGGCTTTTCTGTATCCAAAATTTTAAACATGATATTTAAAAATCCATATACAGCGTTTGTATGCATTCCCTCCGAATTTGTCAAATCAGGCACTCCGTAAAATGCCCTGTTTAAGATACTGTGTCCATCTATTAAAACTATCTTTTCACTCATTATAAAATTTCCCTTCTTAGTTCTTATCATAAATCACAAATGTTAATTATCACGCATCAATTGAGGGCAAAATGCCTTTTGACCCCAATATCTCAATATACAAGAATAATGCCAATACAGATAAATATAAAAAGAAGAATTTTCTCCAATAAAACAATGCGCCATTTAAACAGATAAGATTTAGCACTATTTATTTTTTCCTGCGAATCAATCTTTGTCTTTCCCTTAAGATTATCACTGTCAAGTATTCTCATTCCCATTATAAGTGTATAATATACATCATACTCTTCCTTACACTCGTCGCAGCTTTCCAAATGCTCAATAAAAGTACCCAGTTCTTTGACATCCATATCATCGTTTATGAAATCAATAATCTTTTTTTGTACCTGCTTACATGTCATCTTCTTTTTTTTATCTGTCCTGAGACCATGTAATATGACTTCCATCGTTCTCCTTTCTTACAAGTATCTTTGACGGAATCTGCTCTTTAAGTTCCGATACATGCGAAATAACCCCTACCGTTCTGCTGCTTCCTGCAAGTTCAAGAAGTATTCTGACTGCCTTGTCTCTCACATCATCACTTAATGAGCCAAATCCCTCATCAATAAACATTGTATCAATATTAGTTTTACCTGATTTATTTTGAACAATATCTGACATTCCGAGTGCCATTGCAAGAGAAGCCATAAATGTTTCACCACCTGAAAGTGAGTGCGCATCCCTTACCTTTCCTGTCACAGGACTATAAACATCAAGTTCAAGTCCTGTCTCACCGGCAGTTGAAAATGAAATGTCTCTGCATCTCAACAAAAAATTATTTGATGTCATTACCGCAAGTCTTTTGTTTGCATATGATATTACCATATTGAAATATTGTCTCAATACAAAAGTCTGAAAATGTATTTTTTTATTATTTGCAGCATTGTTAAGTGAGGCTATAACTCTGTATTTTTTATCCAGTTCACCTCTGTCACGCAACAGATTGACTATTTTTTTCTTTACAGAGACATTGTTTCCAAGCTTTGAAATTATATCTTCGTTTTCCTTGTTTAACCGCTTAACTCTAACCTGCATTTTTGATTTAGCCTGTAAAAGTTCTTCCGTATCTATTATACTCTCATCTGCCAGCATGTCATTTAACACTGCTATTTCCGATTTCAGCCTGTTGAGTTCATCACGGTATTTCTCAATCTGTTCTTCAATCAATGTTATCTGTTCATCTTCTAAAATACTTTCTTTATATGAATCTATACTATCAAAACCTTTTTTGTTAAGCATATTTTCAAAATTCTTATACTCTTTTGCAAACTCATTTTCATCTGTCTCTAACTGTTTTTTTGTTTCCGCTATTTTTCCTTTTAACAGACTCTTTGTTTTGTCGCACTCCGCTGTTAAATCCTCTATTTCCTGTTTTTCAGTCTCGATTTCTTCAATTTCTTTTTCAAGATTTTCAAGCATTTTTTTTGCTTCTTCGGAATTATTATATGATAAGCTTTTACCTAATGTATCAATTTGCGCTAAAATACCTCCCACATAGACCGATTGTTCATTCAGCCTGTCACCGGTTTTCACTATTTCCTTTTCCAATGCAGCAAGTCTTGTTTCAAGTTTTTCTCTTGTCTTATAACATTCTTCCTTTTGAACTATCTTTTTCTTTGCAATATCAATATTTTTTTCAACACCATTCAGTTTTTCTTTTGCATCAGAAAGTTTATTTTCCAATTCTTTTTCTGCTTTATCAAAATCTAAAATCTGCGTATCTGATTGTTTATTTTCCTTATAATATCCTTTTATAAATTCAGATTTTAAAATCTCAGTCTTTCTCCTGATCTCCTCGTACTCTGCCTGCTTTTCGTTTTTTTCTCTCTCAAGCCTGTTCTCTCTTAATTTCGCCTTGTCTAAATCATCTTTTGTAACTGTGTCTTCAGTCATCTTAGCCGGATTTATATGTTCCAATGCTCCGCATACCGGACATGGTTTTCCGTTTTCTAACTTAGCAGCAAGAATAGCTGCCTGTGCCGTTACATACCTGTCACTTATCTGCTCAAATGTCTTTCTTGCATTTTTCCACTCAATATATTTAGCACTATAGTCATTTTCAATATTCTTAAGACTGTCGTTTTCAGTCAGATACATTTTTAATGTCTTTTGAAGCTGCGAAATTTCATCTGTGTTTTTAAGAATTTTTTCCTTATCATTTTCATACTGACTAAATACTATTTCAATGTCCTTTAACTCATGCAGTTTTTCCTCTGTTTTCTCTCTTGACAAAAGATATTCTTCATTCTGCTTTTTTAATTCCAAAACCTGATTTCTAATCTCTGTTAATGTATCATTTTCTTTCTGATATAGTTCTCTTTTATCGTCATATTCTTCATACACAGACATTTCATTTTCAATCTTACTTTTTTGATTTATAAGTTGTGTATATTTTGCATTATTTTTCTGCTCAAATTCCTCTTTCCTGACTAACAAAGCATCATGCCTTTTTGAAGTCTCCTCCAGTCTGCTTTGATTTTTTTTGAGCTGTTCTTTTTTTAATTGTATATTTTTCTGTATCTTAAGGTAAATATTTTGTACCTGCCTGACCTCATATGCTGCTTTGGCTTTTCTTACTTTTTCCGCTTTAGCCGCATATATCTCCTTTTCGCCTAACAATTCTTTATATCTTGTTTCCGACATCTGCATTTTCTCAAATTTCGCGTTTATCTTGTCAGCATCAGATATCTGTTTGGTTATCCTAATAAGCTCAGTATTTTCCTTATCTATAACCTTTTTAAGTCCAGTTTTGTCTTTTTCAAGTATGTCTATCTCACTTTCAAGAATTGACAACAATTTTTCAGGCTCCGTGTCTCTCTTATCATATGCATCACTCCATAAAATTGCATTTTCACTTTCACTGTTTATAATAACAGACCCAAAATTTTCCTCAAGCAAAAGATTATTATCCTTTAACTTTCCATATATTTTTTTAAATCTTTCACTTATGTTTTTTTCAATTTTCTCATAAATATCCATTGAAAAAATACTTTTAAAAATTTCTTTTCTGTTTTTCGTGCTTTCCATTATGAGTTCACGAAATTGTCCCTGAGCTATCATGACTATCTTTCCAAATTGTTTGTAATCAAGTCCTATAATACTTTGTATTTTCTCATCTGTCTCTTTATTTTTCCCGACAAAAACTTCTCCGTCAGGCATCGTAAGCGTTACATCAGACACCATTCCGCTTTTTCTAAAATGAGTAGTCCTCTTTACTGTATATAAGCCTTTATTTTGTCCGTGAGCATATTCAAATGTAAATTCCACGAAAGTTTTTCGTTTATCATCAGCATACTCACTGCGCATCATTTTAGTTTCTCTGTCATCACCGCCCAGCTTATTATAAAGAGCATACATTATACCATCAAATATAGTCGTTTTGCCTGAGCCTGTATCTCCTGATATAAGAAACAGACCTCCTTTTATCTTTGAGAAATCCACAACTTCCTCACCGCCATAAGAACCAAATGCTGACATAACAAGTTTTATCGGTCTCATATCATTCTACTCCTTTATAACCTCACTAAGTATTTCCCTGAATAACTCACTTTCATTTTCATCCATCTTTCGGTCATTTAACTGCTCAAAAAATGTGTTAAAAGAGTCAAATGGTGACATTTCCTTTAATTCTTCAACATCATCAAGCATTATCTTTCTCGTCTGTGAATTATCTATAATTACCTCTAATATATTATCAAAATATGCATTCAGCTTCTCCTTTACATTAGGAATTATATCTTCATCCCTCAGAGTTATGCTCACATAATCTTTCTTAATTTCTTCATCTGCCAGTGCAATTATATCTTCAAAATATCCTTCTAATTTCTTTACATCTCTTATCTGGTTAAGCGGAAGTTTTGTTATTTCAGCCTTTTTGCCCTTCTCTTCTAAATCCACCATAACAATGCTTTTATTATGATTTCTCTCGCTTACTGAAAATTTGACCGGTGTCCCGCTGTATCTGTTTTTTTCATTTCCGACGAACTGACCTCCGTGTATATGCCCCAGGGCACTATACTCAAAATCTTCAAAAGCCGCTATATCTACAGCATCAAGTCCTCCCACTATTGCCGGCAATTGCTCAGAATCACAAAGTTTTGGTTCTTCATGTCCCGATATAAAAAATTGATGTGACATTACAACATTGCGCTCGCTCTTATCTATATCCGTATTTTGAACAATTTTTTTTATAATAGCATTTTCGCCGTTTAAATATTCGTCCGGCATGGAATTTTTAAACACAACCGGTTTAAAAAAAGGTAAAAGATAAAAATTTACATTTCCGTTTTCATCCGATAGACTTATCTTCTCCATTTTCAAATCTTCAACCGGTGGCATTGATGATATATATATATTGTGTTTTCTCAAAAAATCACTTCCGTAATTGAGCCTTTGGGCATTATCGTGATTTCCTGAAATTATCAGAACAGTTATTCCTGAAAGTGTCGTTAAAAGTTCATCCATGAGTGTAACTGCACCTGCCGAAGGAACTGCTCTGTCATAAATATCCCCTGCAATAAGCACTGCATCAGGCGAATACTCCTCGCAATATTTTCCAAGCTGTCTTATAAAATTTCTATGTTCCTCTGTAAGGTCATACCCATATAATTGTTTTCCAAAATGTAAATCGGAAATGTGAAAAAATCTCATATTACCCCTTTATTCTAAGCATATCAGCTAAATTCTTCTTACTTTTCATCACATACCTGGAATATATAAAACTTCAAATAGTATGATTCATTGTCAACCCTAAATTTCTTAAGTCAACTTTCCTGTGTTCTAAACTCAACCTGACGAAGTCTTTTATGCACATTTGACGCTGCCTGCGCTATTGTTTTTGTAAATAAGTCATAATCCATAAAGTGTGAACATGAACAGGTTGCAAGAAAACCGCCGTCTTTTACAAGTTTCATTCCTCTTAAATTTATTTCACGATAACCCTTTACGGCATTTTTTATTGAATTTCTTGATTTTGTAAATGCCGGTGGGTCAAGTATAACTACATCAAATTTTTCGCCGGCTTTTTCAAGCTCAGGTAATTTGTCGAACACATCTGCACATTCAAATTTAACTGTATCCGAGAGCCCGTTAAGCTCTGCATTTTTTATTGCCTGCTCTACACCAAGTTCAGATGCATCAAGACCAAGTACACTTTTTGCTCCTGCCTGACCTGCATTTAAAGCAAACGAACCTGTATGTGTAAAGCAATCAAGAACTTTCGCATCTTTACACAATTTTCTTATAGACTGCCTGTTGTATTTCTGATCAAGGAAAAATCCTGTTTTCTGACCTTCTTTTACATCCACATAATATTTAACTCCGTTTTCAACTATCTCAACATTCGTGTCGAATTCATTTCCTATAAATCCTTTGATACGCTCAAGTCCCTCATTTTTTCTGACTTTTGCGTCACTCCTCTCATACACACCTCTTATATGAATTCCGTCTTTTTCCAAAATATCTTTTAATATATCAACTATCTTTTCCTTAAATTTATCTATTCCGAGTGCAAGAGACTGAACAACCAACACGTCAGAAAATTTGTCTATAACAAGTCCCGGAAGAAAATCTGCCTCACCAAACACTACCCTGCAGCTTGATGTATCAACCGTCTTTTTTCTGTATTCCCATGCATTTTCAAGCCTCTTTCTCAAAAATTCATCATTTATATCCTGTTCTGTACTTCTTGTCATCAATCTGACTCTGATTTTTGAATTTCTGTTTATAAAACCTTTTCCCATCGGATAACCGTCAAAATCATGAATAAGAACTATATCTCCATCTTCAAAAGAACCCATTATTGAGGCAATCTCATTGTCAAAAATCCACATTCCGCCACTTTTAATTGTTCTTCCCTCACCCTTTTTTAATGTTACTATTACCATTTTTTATCCTCTCTTATCAATTATTTTCTTATTACGTTTTAAGCACATTTATGTTTACATTATAACACGACACGCCCCTGTGTGAAAACATAGGGGCGTGTAAAATTTAATCATATTTTTCATGATGTTGGGGCAAAAATTATTTTGACCATTGCATCATATCATGGTAATTTGTACTTGTTGCGGTATTCTTTGTACATATTTTTAAACTTAGGATCATCGTTTTCCTTTAAGTTATCAAGATACTCATGCGTATCAAATCCATCCTCGTTTGTCTGTATAATACAGACTGCTATATTGGAACAATGGTCTGCTATTCTCTCAAAATTGGTGGTTATGTCAGAAAGTACAAAACCAAGTTCAATAGTACATTTTCCTTTGCGCAGACGTTTTACATGCTTTTTCTTTACCTCATCATTTAATGTATCAATAACTTCCTCCAAAGGCTCAACTTTTGTTGCCATAGCTACATCCTGTTTTTCAAAAACACTGAATGTCATTGAAACAATATCTCTTATGGCACCTTCGTATACCTCTAATTCACCTTTCGCCTTGTCAGAGAAATGTTCCTCTTTCCTGTAAACTTCATTGGCTGTATTCATAAGATTTACCGCATGGTCTGAAATTCTCTCGAAATCCCCTATACAATGAAGTATCGTAGAAACAATCTTTGAATCCGCATCTGAAAGGTCTGCGTTATTAAGTTTCATAAGATATGTTCCAAGCTCATCCTCATAATGATCTACCATATCTTCCAAATTTGATACTTCCTCGGCAATGTCCTTATCATAATGATGGAAAAGAGCAATTGCCTTAAACAATGCATCTTCTGACGCTTTTGCCATAAGAACAGCTGTTTTCTGTGCCTGATTTACAGCAAATGCAGGTTTCTCAAGGAAACGCTCGTCAAGAAGTGATTTAACCGTATGTTCCTCTGTCTCGTTATCTTTGATTGTGAGTTTGGCAAGGGTAACAAGTACATTTTTCAGAGGAAGCAGACATAATGTTGCTATTATATTAAATGCAGTATGAATTACAGCTATACCTGCAACCGAAGCTGACTGACTTAGGAAATTAAAATGTACAAACGCATTTATTCCGTAAAAACCAATCATAAAGACAATAGTTCCTATAAGGTTAAAATAGAAATGTACAAATGCTGCTCTCTTCGCATTTTTTCTTGCTCCTACTGCCGATAAAAGTGCAGTTACACATGTACCGATATTTTGTCCCATAATAATAGGCAGCGCTGATGCATAGCTGACTGTTCCTGCAAGACAAAATGCCTGTAATATACCAACAGAAGCTGATGAAGACTGTATAATCGCAGTAAGCACGGTTCCTACAATAACACCTATGATAGGATTATCACTAAACATTAAAAATATTTTTGTAAATGCAGGCATTTTTGTGAGTGGTTCAACAGCCTCACTCATTGTACTCATACCTGTCATAAGAATGGCAAAACCTGCTAATATTGTTCCAACATCTTTTTTGGTATTGCTTTTTGCAAATAAAATCATGCCCACACCAATTATTGCAAGTATCGGTGAGAATGATGTCGGTTTCAAAAGATTGATAATCAGACTGTCTCCTTGAATTCCCGTAAGTGAAAGTATCCATGAAGTTACTGTAGTACCGATGTTGGCACCCATGATTATGCCAACAGCCTGTTCAAGCTTCATAATGCCTGAATTCACAAAACCTACAACCATAACTGTTGTAGCTGACGATGACTGAATAACGGCTGTTACTCCGGCACCAAGCAATACGGCAAAAAGAGTTTTTGAAGTAAACTTTTCAAGAATTGCTTCTAATTTACCACCGGATGTTTTGGCAAGACCGTCTCCCATGACATGCATTCCATAAAGAAATAGAGCAAGTCCACCAATCATTGTCAATACATTAAAAATATCCATTGTATTCTTCCTTTCAAAAAGTGATAGGTTCTTCTTTTTACATTTGTAAAAAACATTCACCACTTATCAATTATACCTGAAAAAATTTTACTTGCAATATACAATATAAAATTTATGGATATTTTATATTTCTGTCTCACACTCTGCACTATGTTCTTCTGTGACCGTGCTTACATTAAATCTGTTACAGTTATCCTCAAGCACGCCGACAAGTTCCATACTTACACTCATTTCATTTTTTATCTTCTGCACTTCACCTGCAAGTGATGTTGCGCCCTGAGATGCATTTTCAATACCTCTTGCACTGTCTTCTATAACTGTAGTTATACTTGATACGGAATTTACAAGCTTGCTGATAACTTTATGTAATTTGCGTGTTTTTTCAGCAAAGTTCTTCATCTCATCATTGATGTAAACCGAATCATCACTGTATTTTCTTCCTGATTCAACAAAATTGTTGTAGTCAGGTAAAATATCACTGTCTATGTATTCAACTATCTGATTTGAATTTTTGCTAAGTTCATTTACCGCAGCTATAACATGCTCGTTAATCTGCTGGATATTGTTTGCCGTTTCCCTGCTGCTGTCGGCAAGTTTTCTTATCTCATCTGCAACAACCGCAAAGCCTTTTCCTGCCTCACCAGCTCTTGCCGCTTCTATAGAAGCATTTAATGCAAGTAAGTTAGTCTGGCTGGATATAGACAAGATTTCATTTGTAAGATTTTCAACCTGCTCAACGCTTCTGCTATTGTCAATGGCTTTCTTAAGCTTTTCAATGATTTCTCCAACCATATCTCCTGTTGTCTTTCGGCTGTCTATCGCATTTTGTTCAAGTTCAGTTGCTCTCTGCTGCATTTCATTTGAATACTCTAATATATCCTCACTTGATTTTTCAAATTCGTCTACGCTTGAATCTACATCACTGACATTTTTATCTATTGTAATCAATGTTGCTGATACTTCCTGCATGGATGCCGACAATTGCTGCATAACAGCAGATACATCACATGAATTGTCATTCACACGTGTTATACTCTTTTCAACATCTGCAAAGCTTTCTTTAAGTCCGCCTGAGGATTTCACAACATCCCCTATAACGCTCTGCAAAACATCCATAAATTTATTTATGCCCTTTACAAGAAGTCCAATCTCATCCTTAGTCCTGACCGGAATTCTCTCATTTAGATTGCCACAATTATTTTCAAGCTTCTCAACAACTTTGTCCAAATCTTTTGTTGTATTTGTCGTAGGTTTTGTAATGGTAATAATACATGCCAATACAGAAATCAGGCTTATGATAAGTGCTATAACAATCTGAACAATCGACATTCTTATGCTCATATCAAATGTCTTTGCCTGTTCCTCATTAGACGCCGCAATATCATTTTGAATAGCATCTGTCAATGCATTGATGGCAGATTCCGTCTTGTCTACCATAGGTTGAAGCTCATCATTTGCAACCTGAATGGCACTGTTTAAATCTTTTTCGCACATTAACAATGCCTGTTTATACTTTTTATAAAGTTCGTTATATGATTCCTTAAAAGTATTAAAACGTGTTACTTCCTTAGTATTATTCTTGTCAATGCCTTTTTCATATTCATCTATATTGCTTGTAACAGTTTCTGCAATATCTGAGACATTGTTTCTTATCTCCGCCTTTGCAGTTTCATTTCCTGTAACAAAATAAATGAATATTTGTTTGTGCATTTTCTCAAATTCAATAGAAAGCGTGTCCAGCTTGTGAATCGCTTCTGAATTTTTTTCTGAGTTACTTATACTTGACTCTTTAAGGTTTTTCATAGATAAAATATTCCATCCTGAGTAAGCAGTACATATAAATGCAAGCACCAAAATAGGAATAAGTATTTTCATTCTTAATGTTTTCATATTTCCCATTCTCCTTGTCAACTGTTTATTCATACATTTTACATACTTTATTCCATTTATTCTATAACAAATCACTAATTTATAAACAGATTTTACTACAAATTTTGTGAATTTTTCTCAGTATTCATGCCTGCTGCCGCAAAAATTTCTGCTTTTCTATTTTTATTTTCCGATTATTTCAGACAGATTATTTTGTATCCCAAGTGCTACCTCAGGATTATTCATAGTGTATACATGCACATTTTTAATACCGTTTGCAAACAAATCGATAATCTGTTCCGTAGCATAAGCAATTCCTGCCTGCTGCATCTTTTGAGATTCATCACCAAACCAGTCAACTATCGACTTAAATTTAGCCGGTACACAACAACCTGAAAGCTGTATGCTCCTTGCAAGCTGTGCCTTCTTCGTAATAGGCATAATTCCCGCAATTACAGGTACAAATATACCCGCCTCCCTTAATCTGTACAGATAATTATCAAAAATCGATTTATCATTAAACATCGGAGTGGTCAAAAACTCGC
>OGIK01002398.1_pt1 | contig 11916 bp, 9 predicted proteins | sample 1571781 | NCBI WGS metagenome assembly OGIK01 (sample SAMEA2581956, study PRJEB24529) | metagenome | biome: Human gut stool | place: China | collected 2011
GAATGTCTTCCGGATTATCGACCAAAATGATGCGGCGTCCACCGCTGCGGTCATCCCGAAGCGCATGGTTGATCAGGGCCTCCTGGCCGGAAGCTGAGTAGACGATTTCGTATAGTTCACCGTTTGCAAAGAAGATAAGCTTGACCGGAAAATCACCGGGAGCATGGTATTCCACCTGCCCGATAAAATCCAAGAGTACCCAGGCAGCCCGTATCAGGGAGCTGTCCGATTTTGCTGCCCAACCAGACGGAAAGTAACCGCCTGTATCAGTTTGAAAAATACGGCCCTGCTTTTGTAGATGGGAGAGCAGGGTCTTGATGATTTCTTCTTTGCCAGGGTGAAAGCAAAGAAGCTGCTGCATATTGAGACCGGGATACATCGTGACGATCCGCAGCAGAGCCGCAGCTTCATTTCCATAGATTTCAGCCCTGGTCTTCATGGGTATCACCTCCAATGGCGTAATATAGGCGTATTCAAGACGCATTAAATAGGAAGGAAAGCCAGTCAGTGTAAGCTAAAAAGATGATCTGGCTGGCAAAACTGGCTTTTAGGCGTAATACAGACGCAAAGCAGACGCATAGCGGCGTCTGGAAGGAAAGTTGCACATGGGAATCACCTCGCTTTTCAAATTGTTATATCTGCTGTTCGGCAGATGTGGATTGTTCACGGCGTTTTCGCTCTACGATTTCACGCAGCTCGCGGCGGTCGGTAGTGATCAGATCCTTTTCCAGAGGGCTGGCTTTGAACTCCACCATAATATTGTTGTTATTGGTAGAAATCAGACCGTGACCTCTTTCAAAGTGAGTGATCTCCATTGTTTCAGCATCGGACAGGTGCAGGGCTTCCTGTACCCGCTGGGCTTCGTCGTCCTCCAGATTCAGAATGATCTTGGTCTTGGAGTTGTTGATGATGCCCTTACCAAATCTGCCGCCGTCAAGGTCAAAGAAATCGGCAAGATCCTGGCTTGCAAAAATCGAGGCGCCGCCGTAACCGCGTATGGTTTTGGCAATTTCCAAAAGAAAATCGCCGGCCAATCTTACACCAGCAGCACCGGCGCCGGATAGAAGCTGCCAACACTCATCAATGAAGATGGCTTTTTCTTCTGTACGGTCGGCTTTGGCTCTGTCCCAAACAAAGTCCAGCGCCACAAACATACCTACGGTGAGCAGGTCTCCGGTGAGGGAGGAAATATCCAAAACAGTGTACTTGTTGTCGAGCCGAACATTGGTCTGCTTATTGAAGGTGCTGGCGCTTCCGTTTACCAGACGATTTAGGATGTGGGCCATGCGCATCGTTTCCTTGGAGGTTTTCAAAATTTCGTACAGGTCACCAAGCACCGGCATCTCACGGTACTGGCCGGGCTTTGCAGGGTCTTCCAAAGAGGCATTATCATGAGTGATGCCTTTTGTGTTATAGGTACGAACAAGGGCTTCGTCCAAAAGCTGTCGTTCCTCGTGAGACATATCGGGGATCAGCAGACTGAAAAATATGTGGAGCTGCTGGATCTTTGCTGCAAGTTCAGATAACTGGATGCCTGGACCGTCCAGAAGTTCATTCACCGAGCGGTCTACCCGCCGAATCTCCATGACATTGATGCAGTGGGGACTGGCCGGTGAAATCTGGATAAAGGAGCCGCCCACATTGGAGCAGGCGCGATGGAATTCATGGCCTTTTAGGGGCGCAACAATGAAAATGGGGATATTTTTCCGCCTCATTCGCAGCGCCATCAACTGCATGGTAAAGGTTTTGCCGGCTCCGCTCGTGCCAAGGATCGACATATTGGCGTTCTTATAGACCGCAGAATTGAAGATGTCCACGATAATAAGGGAACTGTTGTACTTGTTGACGCCCAGCAGGATACCGTTATCATCACACATCTCATAGGATGTAAAGGGATAACAGCTTGCCGCACCGCCTGTCAGCAGGTTGCGCTTACCCCGCTCATACAGTTTCTTTTCCATTGCCACCAATGGCAGGGCAGATAAAAACGCCTGTTCCTCCCGAAAATGGCAGGTGCAGGCGTTCATGTCCTGTGAGAGCAGGAGCTTTTTCATTTCGCTGACCTTCCATTCCAAGTCTTCCTCGTTGGAGGCAGTAATGGTAATCAGCAGATTCAAGTAGTAGAAGTCCTCGTTGTTGGCAAGGCCCTCTTTGAGAAAGTACCCGCTTCGGATAGCGCCATCAATGTCATCAAAGTCGGTGTTGGTGTCGCTGGCGTCCTTGATTTTGGAACGGTTGATACGCAGCTGCTGTCCGACTTTCTGGATGATGGTTTCTTTGGGCTGACGGGAGAGGAACATATCCATATCGATCCCATCACCGGCATTGACGATAAGACTGAGCCAGCCGGCTGGAACCTGCGTTTTGTAGCCATCAGAGGGCACCAGCAAATAAGCATAATACAGACCGTCAATGCAGATATGGTGACCGTGCGTGAAGTCAATGCTTTTTGGCGCACAGAATTCGGCGGCAGGGATATGGTCGATCTCACTGTCGCGCCCTTTGGCAAGGTACTCAGCCACAACCTCCTGTGCCCGGACGGAGAGCGGCTTTACAGCACTTTCATTTCTGCAGAGCAGGTTATAGAGGACATCTACGGTAAACTCATCCCAGTTTTCCGGAACGATGACCTCGTTACCGCACTGACGGAGGTAGTTGGTAGCAGTATGGACTGCACTTTGCAGGGCATTGATTGCCTCGCCTTCTTCATCAGAGCGCTTGGTGTTGCTCCACGGCTCATATTCAAAAATCAGGAAGAAACGTCGGGTAATTGCCTCACGGGAACCGATCTGCTGAACGAACTGGAGGTAGTCTTCCTGCATGAGCAGACACTGTTCATTGGTCTCCTGTTCCATCTCCTTCCGAACGGTATCCAGATGGCGGTTGATCTCTGCCCGGCGTGTCAGTACCTTGATTTGCAGCTTGATGGGGCTGATTTTCAAGTAGGAGACAAAGGAATAGATGATGTTCCGCTGTTCCTGGGCGCTGCGCAGCATAAAATTGATGGGTACTACCTCGACGACCTTGACATAGCGGTGGTCCTTCGTGTAGATGATGCCGTTTTCAATTTTGGAAATCGGCAGATAATCTGCTACCGGGTTAAGGCAGGCGGGCTTCGGCTCCTGAGTGCGGATAGGGCGTTTTACTTTGCGCTCCTTGGAGACCTTCTTTTTTTGCTTGGCGGCTTTCTTCTCCTTGGCAGGCTTCTGCTTTTTCACAGGACGGAGTTTTTGGCGGATCTCGTAGCTACGAACTTCATCAAACTCCGCTGGGAAATCCTCTCTGCCGGAGCGCCGTGACCGCCTGGGAGCCTTATCGGGCTTGTGTGCCTTCTTTTTAATATGCTTGCCGCCATGCTCTGCCGCAGGAACCGCATCTTCTGCGCTGTTACCGCCTACAATGCGGCGGTTTCGCAGGTACTTTATGAAAATCAGCAGAAAAGAGGAAAGGCTCTCACCGGAAATTCCGATAAGCGCCACCAATGCTGCTGGCAGTGCGGTCAGGCACAAAGCGATGATACGGGCAGTCAGGCCAAGAGGAAGCAATGAAAAAACCGGCACACCAATGGCAAATGCCAGGATGCCGGCTTCAATCACATTGCGGGCTTTGAACATACCACCGAAGAAGGTGCCTGACTCGATGAAATTCGGTGGTATTATGTAGGTATCTCGGTCGATTTTATGATTCATGATTAACCTCGTTTCCGAAGCCGGGCGGGCACATCAGCCGATAATCCAGAACGGACCGCCAGCTCCAGCGCGCCGGCTGGCCTCATTTAAGATAATGGACAGATCCCAGAGCTGTTCGCTCCGTGTGTAACTGGCAGGGTCAGCCACCATGATCTTGCCGTCTTTTACGCCACGCAGGACAATGAAGTGACCGGAAGAGGTAAAGTGGCCTTCAGACATGATTGCTACTACCAGTTTACCATTAGCCAGTGCGTCTGTGATGCGCTGTGGTTCCGCAGTGGTACAGCCGGAAACCGGAAGCCCCCATTCCCCAGCGGCGGCAGGTATCAGCGCATGGTAAGAACCACTGCTTTTACACCAGTAGCCGTTGTTGTAAGACCACTCGGCCATCTCCACAGGGTCAACCATATCGTCCGTCAGAGAGGACACCACGATTGCCATAGCGGTAGGGCCGCAGCCATAACCGCCAATATTGTCCGTACCATATGCTTTACCGGCATAGCGTTCATCCAGCTGATTGTAGTAAACAACAGGTGTGATCCCGTCGGTGAAAGTAACATCGCCCAGAGCGGTGATGCTGTTTCCGGTCCACGCTTCCAGATTTTGCAGCAGACCATCGCCCAAGAACAGGCTCAGGTTGGAGGCGTAATCAGATGCAAGCTCCTTTTGGTCATCGGTAAGCTGGAATACAACATCAGAAAAATAGGACTCACCGTTGTAACGGACAGTATAGACCATCCATGTTTCGGACACCGTTGTTTCTTCCCCAGTCTCCGGATCAGTCACGGTGCTCTCACGAATCTCTTGCTTGCTGGTGTAGGAATATAGATGCTGTTTGTTTTCACGCAGGGTGGCGGCAAGGTCATTCAGAGAAATGCTTTCAAAATCCTTGTCTTTGGCCGCACAATACTGAGAGATAAACAGGTTGGCGTTATAAATGGGACCGCCGGAATAGGCATTTTTGACCTCCATATGGTCGGCTCCCGATGCCGCAAAGTCAGCTTCGATCCGGGCAAGTACATCATCCAGTGCCTCGCCCAAGATGCCGTTGAGGGTAAAGGTGATCTCGTTGGCGTTCTCAATAATCGCTGTTTCGCTATTCAAAATCGGAATTTCGGGGTCAGATGGCGAAAAGGCATTGGTCAGTCCGCCGAAAATAAGACCGGGGAGCATGAGAACAAATAATACCGGCAGCATAAGCAGGGCAATGACTGCCACAATGATTTTCCCGATATGCTTCCGGCCTGCCCACACTGCGCCTGCAACTGCACCGTAAGGACCGCCTGCGGCAGCGCCTTTGGCAGCGGAGGAAATAGCTTTTCCGGTTTTGATTGCGCCGCGGATGGTATGCGCTGCGGAGGCACCGGTCTCCACAGCTTCGGAAAAACTGCTTTTTTGATCTTCTGGCATTTATATCTTGTCCTTTCTCCTCGGGGCTGGAGGCAGCTTTTTGACAATGGACTCGTTGAAGGCGATAGAACCGTCAGGAGCCATATAGGGCGATTTGTCAACAGCATCCACAGCGTACTGCTTATACCATGCTGTGCCATCCACGGCATGAACGGTGGTGTACTGGCCTTCCGGGGCAACATATTGGTCTGCGTGGTACATACCAAAGGAGATGCCTTCGGGATGTTCCTCGGTCACTTCTGTTCCGGTGATGCGGCCGCCGCCGATTTCGACATTTTGGAAGGTTGGAATATTTTCAGCTCCGGATTCCAGTGCCGCATATCCCATGTAAGAGTGCAGGGCTTCGGCGGCTTTTTCACCGGAAATGGAACCCATCTGGCTGATACTGCCCGTGGCTACGCTGCCGATTACATTGTTGGCAAAATTGCCGCCCTTACTGACGGAAGAAGCGTACATATGGCCGCCGATCCCTCCGGCTGCAGCATCGCCTAAAAGACTGCCAAGACCGGAAGGCTTGGAGCCAGGAGTTGTGGTGGCTGTTTTGATGGCGCTGTTTGTGACTTTTCGGCTCACCACTCCAGCAAGACCGCCGCTGGCAAACCCTGCTCCAAAGCCGCCGCTGCCTTTACCACCGTTTGAGTTGACATTGGTGGAACTGCTGTTTCTCCCGCCGCCAAAGTGGTGACTGGAAAAGTTCTTGATGCCGCCGATGCCTCTGGCAGCAATCATAGCCTCAGCCAGCATGCTGCCGCCGGTATGTCCTACATTGACACCAAGACTGGAGAGGAAGGAATCGATTTTCTGGCCGACTTTGAGAAAGCCGATAGCACAGAGAAACCAGATAAACACATTGCCGGAAACGGCTTCTTTTCCCACAGCGTCTACCTGAGCCTGCACATCGCTTTCGGAGATAGCGGCAAAAGCCGGCTGGCAGAGCAGGCAGGAGAGAATTGCGACTGTAAAGGCCGCAAACAAAATTTTTTTGAGTTTCTTCAAGGATAAGACCTCCTTACAACGAAAGCGGGTTCGCAAGGAAGGACCCCACCATGCTTGTGAACAGGCGCAGGCACCAGGCGTTCATGACCAATAGGAAAATTTGACCACCAAGCATCCGGCACCAGGATTTCCAGATGTTTGCTGTGGTCTGGCTGGCGCCCATAGAAAAAGCCACAGGAGCCGTGTAGACCAGTACACCGAGCAGCACATACCGTTCGGCTGCCTCGAACAGAAGTTTTAGGTAGTTCCAGGCCAGGATGAGAACCAAAATCAAGGTAATCAGCGCCACAGCCCCATTGGCACACACACCGATGATGACCAGCATCACGGAATTGAAATCTGCAAAGCTTAATGCAGGAAGGTCGGACTCCATGATCCAGTGGTAGGGGGTGCCGCCGATGGTAAGAACAATATTGACGATCTCATCTGAAAAGAGCGTCAGCAGGATAAAAATAACGGAACGGATACTCAGCTTTACCGGGTCTTCTGCTTCCACACCTGCGCCAAGACCGAAGTTTTTGAATAACTGCCAGACCCAGTTGAGCAGGATGATCCCGATTGCCAGAGCCACGAAAACAGAGTACATAGTCTCTGCTGCGGGAAAATAACGCAGAAATACAGCCATATCACAGCCCAGCGCACCCAAAACCGATGTGGTCACCAGATCAAGACCGGCCATTACCTGTTCTGCGATCCATTCCACTATGCCGTCTAAAATGCCCATAAATGCAAGCCTCCTTTCCGGCGAGCAGTCAGACGGTCAATCAGCCTGTCCATTGTCCACCACTAAAGAGCGGTGTCACATACGCCATGATAAAGCCCAAGCCATTGAGGATAGCCCAGGTGATACAGATTCGTTTGAGCCAGGCGCGGCTTTCATCCACCGTCCGTCCGGAACGGGAGAAGTTCATGAGCAGCAAGGCTACCGAAGCAGTGACGATGGCGGCGATAGTGGAGATGGCAAGGATTTGGGTGTATACATCCTGCATGATCTCTTTGGCCTTGGTCCATACATCTGTTGCCGCATAAGCCGGCTGGCAGAACATCATGGACATCATCACACACAGGAAGGCGCTGTAAGCCACTTTGGGCAGCGAAAGCCTGCGCTTGGACTGGGTATCCGGCTCCTGAAGCTGCGGAGTTTGAGGGGTTTTCGTTTTCTTCAATTTGCGATCCTCCAATTCTGAATGATTTTTTGATGCTCAATAGGGAACAGAAAAACCCACACCTGTCAAAACAAATGTGGGCTTTCAAATGGCCGGGCGGCCATCTGGGCAGCAAAAAAGCACCCTGATGAAAGGTGCCGTTACTGTCCTGTTCGGTTTTGGGTGCAAGTTTGAGCATATTCAGTTTAACACATCGGTATTTACACTGAAAGAGCAGAACCATGCCAATTTTGTTCCCGAATTGTGCCAATTATTTGCCCGATTGTCCGGAAGGTGATTTTGTCTCTGGAAAGAACTGTTCCAGCATGTCTAAACTGTCCTTGGAGGTATAGCCCCAAAGGACGGAACTGAGGGCTTCAATAGCTTCCCGGCGTTTGCGGTAGTAGGTTCTGAAACTGATGTCACGAATATGCGGTCGTAGGGTCTCGATGATTTCCTCAACATTTTTGAGCTGCTGCGGCGAGAGGAAGGAGTAGTACAGCAGCCAGTAATATGCCTCACCGTTTTTGTGCTTGGTACGCAGCAATTCGATTGCGGAATCCAGCAGCTTGAGCATTTTGTGGCTGCGTTCAATGCATTTGGCATGATGCTCGATGTCGCTTCCGGCCAAATCAGCGCCAGCCAGATAGACTGAATCCAGAAAATCCTCGATGGAGGTGCCATACTCGATCTCAAACTTGGTGCGGACATGCTGGACAGAAAGCTCCAGGCTCCACACAACATCCCGGTATTTTTTCAGCAGTTTCCAGGTGTCATGGTACAGGGGATTATCAGCAACATCAGGTTCAACAAATTTTCTCATTTCAGGTTCCTCCTATTTTCGTGCTCCTCAAAGGGAGTGAGTGTAAGTTCAAAAGTGGCGATTGAAGCGTTTGTGCCGCAGAGGATGGTCAGACCAAAGTGGGCCGTAGATTTCCCTCGCGCACGCGGAATCAACTCTTCCCAGCAGTCGTCCGATAAGGGATATAACTTATAGCGGGAGAGTGGGCAAGAAAAGCAGGAAATCCCTTGCGTAGATAGGATGTCAGCCATCTTGCGGAGTATCGTTTCAATGTGCGATTTTGAAACGCTGGAAAGTGCATCCGAAACAATGACCTCATGCTCAGAGATGGAATGGCTCTCTTCGGTTTCAGCAGTTTCCGGAAGCTCCAGATGAATGTTTAAGGTCATGGCAACTTCCTCCTTGTCGATTAAAACATCGGAAATCTCAAACATGGTGGACAGGTAGTTCTGCAGGTAGATCACGCTTCCATGCCGGCCGGGAAACGACATGATAGAGATATACCCAAGACTGTCCAGCTTTTTCAGTATCCGGCATACGGTGGCGCGTGACAGCCCCCAGCGGCAGGAGAGTTCGGTATAACTGACTAACGGGTTTCCTGTACCATTGCGAAAGTAGGCTACCGGACCGACCTCTGACCCCTGCACCTGCGTATCGTTGTAGACAGCGGATATCCACAGATCCAGAATGATGTCCATTTCAGAGCAGCGGGCAGAGCTGACCAGTTCCAGGGCAACAGAGACTGGCAGGAAGAAAAAACCGGTATCCTTTTGGCATGGGGCATTGTACTCCAGTGCGGAATTGTGGCGGGCCCAGTGGAGGATTTTATATTTGACTACATTGCCACGGCCCAGCAGTGTATAGGAAATCAAGTGCTGCTTCTGAAGGGTATCCAGCATGGACAGCGCCTGCCGATGAAAGCGGGTGCGGAACCAGCAAGACAGTTCCTTGACGGTGCAGACCCATTCGCCGGGCGAGACTGTATAACTGATCCCGTCAATACGGCGATATGAGGTGCGGAAGTTTGCATAGCTGCAAAGTACAGTAAAATGAAAAAGGCCGGAGCCTCCGTTTATGCGGATGCTCCGGTCGTTGATCAGTTTGTGGATGAACTCACGATAAATCCGGCATCGTGGGTAATCTACCACTTGTTTAATTTGAAGTTGGTATTCAGGCATGGCAGTCTCCTCTTTACTAATTATTAAAGGTAGGGAAATAAAAGTCATAAAATGTTTCAATAAAAACCGTTGACTTGGATGGGCTTGGAGGTTATCATATAATATGTATGCGTCTGCGATTAAACAAACAAGCCGTTCTTCATGTAGAGATTATGGTGGATACGGCATACTGGGATAGCATAGCAGAATGCTGCCATTCCTGTGCCAGTAATATGCCATAACAGACGCACTACAACTTTCTACAATTTTTCTACAACTTTTGAGGCGAAAAGGACGGCACAAGAGGACGCAAGACGAATGAAAAAAGTTTCACGAATCGAGTATTGTGCGAGTTTTGAACCCTTACAGAGCGGCATGGGGCAGGATGGAGAGAGCAAAATTTTATTCCCGACGATGAAGAGTCTTGACTCTGACAAAAAAGCAGGAAAATCCGGAGCAGTAGAAGAAGCAACTGCAAACGACAACAACGGATTCTTCAAAGACAACGCGAAGATTGACTTTTCCAACGTAAAGGTTGAGCCTTTATTTGAAGAAGAGGTTGATTTCGATACATTCAGCAAATCTGATTTCCGTGCCGTAAAGGTTAAAGAGTGTGTAGCAGTTCCGAAGAGCAAGAAGCTCCTTCAGTTCACACTGGATGACGGAACAGGTACAGATCGCACGATCTTAAGCGGAATCCACTCTTACTATGAGCCGGAAGAATTAGTTGGTAAGACACTGATCGCAATCACTAACCTTCCGCCAAGAAAGATGATGGGAATCGAGTCTTGCGGTATGCTGCTTTCAGCAGTGAATAACCTGAAGGATTCAGAGGATGAAGAATTACATCTTCTGATGGTTGATAACCACATTCCAGCAGGTGCAAAGCTCTACTAAAAACGAGATGTACCTTATTGGTGGAAATTTGTAAAATTACAAAAATACGCCAATTTTACGCCAAACAATGCAGAGAATGAGCAGATTTGATGCTTATGGAAGTGGCGATATGATATAATAACCTCACTGGTAGAAGTACTGGTGAGGTTTTTTGTTGAATGCATAATAAAAGGTGCTTTTTCGTAATCAGAAAAGAAGGTATAATATGAATCCGCAAATGTCATTTAATTTAATAAAGTAGGGTTAACAGATAGACAATATGAAGGAAAGCAAATAATACAGCAAATGATAGTGCTTCTAGTGGAAATGCAGGTGGTAAGCCTGTAAGGAATCCTGAAAGGGAAAAGCCTCAGTGGGAAGATACTACTACAAATCGAATGCTTCACTGGTCATATATACTTGAGCAGAAGGAAGAGCTTAAGATGGCACTTGCTGCAGGAATTCCTAGAGCAACGATACTGACTTACTTTTATCCTGAGGTTACTGTGGAGAAGATGAGTTCGTATCGGCAAAAACAATAAAAAAGAAATCACATAGATACAAGAGCTGTGGTATACTGTGTCTATGTGAATTTATAATAGTCTTAGGACAATGTATTGGAGGTAATGCAATGGAATTTGAACTGCTTGCAGATAGTATTAAGCAAATAAATGATAAAGCAAGTTCAGCAGCAAAAAGTGCTGTAAATCAGCTCATGACATTGCGTAATTGGGCGATTGGTTACTATATAGTTGAATATGAACAAGATGGCAGTGACAGAGCAGAATATGGTTCTCATCTTTTGAAAAATTTGGAAAAACAGATTGATCAAAAAGGAATGAATTATACGCTTTTTAAGGCTTGTAGACAATTTTATAAAGTATATCCTCAAATTGGTTCGACAGTGTCGAGCGAATTTAAATTACCGGATTTTGGAAAAAGTTCGACAGTGTCGAACGAATTTGTCACAGATCCAGATGTTTTAGTTAATAACTTGTCTTTTTCACATATTCGAGAAATTATGGTTTTAAATGATGCGTTTGAACGATTTTTTTACGAAACAGAGTGTATGAAATGCAACTGGAATGTAAGAGAACTACGCAGACAGATAAAAACTAACCTTTATGTAAGAGCCGGCATAAGTAAAAAACCAGAGCTTTTATTGAAAAAATCTGTTGATAACGCAAATGGAACAATGCTATCAATAAAAGACCCATTCACATTTGAATTTTTGGGACTTGATGCAAGGGATGCTGTGTCAGAATCTGATTTAGAACAGGCTCTTATGGATCATTTGCAGGAGTTTATGTTAGAACTTGGAGAGGGATTCTGTTTTGAGGCAAGACAAAAGCGGATTATAATAGATGATAAATATTATTTTATTGATCTTGTTTTTTATAATCGTCTTTTACATTGCAATGTTATTATTGAACTTAAGAATGATGAGTTCAAACATGAGGATTTGGGACAGCTTAATGCTTATGTAGGGTATTATAAGAAAAATGAGATGGCAGAAGGAGATAATCCGCCAGTAGGAATACTACTTTGTACAGATAAAGGCTCACAGATGGTAGAATATGCATTATCTGGAATGGATAACCAATTATTTGTTTCAACTTATATGTTGCATTTGCCTGATAAGAAGAAACTCGAAGAATTTATGTTAAAAGAGATAGAAGAAATGGGAATGTAAAGTTGAGCACTTTAGCCAATAAAGTTAAGGTAATGAAAGTAAATGAGTATGGTGTAGTAGAAACTCGATATACGTTGAAATCTGTTTTTAAGTATAACATGATTGTATGAAAGAGTAAATATCTACTGTGCGAGAGTAAATTCCATCA
>OGIK01002403.1_pt1 | contig 11898 bp, 7 predicted proteins | sample 1571781 | NCBI WGS metagenome assembly OGIK01 (sample SAMEA2581956, study PRJEB24529) | metagenome | biome: Human gut stool | place: China | collected 2011
AAACCGATTATCTGAGGAATGAGCTGGATGGGGAGGAACTGTCGGTCGGCTTTGGTGATCTGACCATGCTTTTGGGCGGTGTCAGCAAAGAAAGTTATGCCAATACCTATGATATTTCGCAGGCAGGAGCCGCAACCGGAAATCAGATGATAAAAATTCTTGCGGAATACCTGACAAAGGCTTCGGACGGTTCTGACAGTGGCGTGACGGTTACGGAGGCGACAGCTTCCCTTGCAGCGAGACGGCGTGAACTGCAGCAGGAACAGAAAAAAGCCACAGAGGAGCGCGAAGCAGAACTTGAGACACTGAAACTTAAGAAAAATCTCTTAGAGCGCGAATGTGAAGAAATACGTGCTTCGATAGCAAAGTATGAAGCTTCCGGGAACACGAAGAATCCGATGGAACCAGAGAAAAACAGTGCGATGGCTGATAACCAGTCTGAGATACATCCAGACACAAAAGAGGATATTGCGCAAAAAGATGGCAAGACAAAGAAAACAAATTCGGATTTCTCAGAAAAATCCGGTTATTTTGCAGCAGGGATTATCGTTATTATTGCAATTGCGTTATTATTTTTGAAAGTTTACATAACTCCAACAATTTTCTGGATTGGGGAGACTGTAGCTATTGTGCTGGCATTATTTTTTGCAATCCGGCAATATGAAAAAAATAAATATCACGCGATAAGCCGGAACTTATCAACACAGTCGGAACGACTGCAAGAACTTAACAATCAGGAAACCGCAGACGCGCAGATACAGCAGGACAGGCAGTTGGCAGACCGCATGTTAGCCGAGTGGAAGGAGTCTTTGCAGGAAAAAGAAAACCGGCTCTTTAATCTGGAAGAGGAATTAGCAAATAAAAGTGTTTGTAGTGCGGCAGAGCGGGAAAGGGAGCAGGACATTCAGGCATTGGAGCTTGCGGCGCAGGAGATCACAAGGATTTCCCAATCTTTTTATGAGGATATGCAGGATGAACTGAATGCGGAGATTTCCAGATATGTGTCCTTATTTACCGCAGGAGCTTATGACAGTGTCAGACTTGATGAGCAGGGACAATTGCAGACTTTCACGGAGGGCAAAGAGGTCAGACCGCAGTTATTAAGCCGTGGAACGTTAGATCAGATTTACCTTGCGTTGCGCATTGCAGTTGGAAAGGCTGTGACGAGGGAAGAACCACTGCCAATCCTGTTAGACGAAGCATTTGCAATGTATGACGACGAGCGGTTGGAGCAGACGCTGCGCTCGCTTTCAGGATTCGAAAATCAAATATTTATTTTCACATGTCAGACGAGGGAAGCGGAACTGCTATCGAAAATGAACATAGATTATCATTTGATCTGTTTATAGAAATTGGAGTAGATAATTGTGAAACTTAGATTTTCGTTGTGAATGCTGTGAAAATGTGACAAAATTTTCGCTTTCTTTAAGTTTCACAATTATCGATTGAATTAAAGAAATAGACAAAATTCTCCGATATTTACACTATACAAATGATTTTATAGGCAATTACGAAACTCATAGAAAGTGTAAGAGGAGATGTGGAAATGTGACAAAAGCTTGAGAAGACACTAGGGAGCGGTCGGTACTTAGAAGGCAGGAATGACCTTAGGTTATGACTGGCTTCTTAGTACCGTTACCAGCGACATGTAGCGAAAGCGTGTCTTCGAAAATTTTGTTACATTTTCACAGCGTTCATAACATAAATTAGAGTTTCACAATTATCTAACATAATCTTTTACAGGGGGGAGCGAGCTTATGTCAATTGCAATCAGAGCGAACCAGAGTGGTGCAGAGCAGGCGGCAATACAGAAATCCACAGAGAAAAAAGGACACCAGAATATTGTAAAGTCGGTCAATGCGGGTGGACTTGTGCAGAAGAATAATATACAAAGCCAGATCGAAGCGCGCAGAAACAACGCGAAAAAACAGGCGTTAAAAGTAGTCAGTGATGCATGGAAGTGGGATAATCAATCTGCAAAAGACATTGAGGATATGCAGGGGTTGAAGCAGACCAAGGTATCGGAGATGAACGATATGCGGGCAAAGATGAAAGACATTGAGAATACGAAAAAGTCTTTGCAGGATGAGTATGGGGTATCGGATGATTCCAAGGAGCAGAAAGATTTAGAGCTTTTAGAAAAGTATCAGAATAACATAAACGGTTCCTCTTATGATGAATTTTCAGATGAGGAGATTGCAAGATTAAAGGAATTACAGAATGCGCCGCTGACGGAATATCAGAAAAAGGTTTTGAGTTTAAACAGCATGAAAGGTCAGGTCAGTGTCGAGGCAGAGCGCAAACAGTATGAAGTGAATGCGCTGACGGCGTCTATTTCGGATGCTACGTTAGAGCAGTTAAAATCAAGAGACATGGAAAAAGCTTCGGATGCCGCAGACGAGATCATGGATTCTGCCAACAAAGAAATCCTTGGAATGTTGATTGAGGAAGGCAAAAATAATGTCGATGACAAGATCGAGGAAGAAAAAGAGAAGGCGGAGGAAGCGGCAGACAAGAAAGAAGAGCAGGACGAGCAGGTCAAAGAGGCGAAAGAGAAACGGAAAAATCAGGAGGAGATCCTTGAGGGGCAGCAGAGCGCAGATGAACTTGAGCAGGATGTTTCCATGCAGAAACAGAACTTAAGCAAAATGGACGAGGCACAGAAAAATATCCAGAAAATCCTCAAAGAGAAGAATCTGGTCAATGAAGATCTGAAAGGAATCGAGATTGACCTGAATTTTTAAAGGATACATTATGCATATCCGTGGAGAAATCTGGAAAGATTAATAACAGAAATGTTCCGTGGAAAGGCACCGACGTGGTGCCAGCCACGGACAGAAACACAGAGCCGGAAAGGAGTGCATGATGTCAAAAACAAAAAGAAAGAAAAAACATCGCCTGTTCTGGCATTTTTTCCGGATACAGCTTGTGCTTCTTTTATTGGTACTAGGAGCAGCAGCCTACTATTTTTACGGTGGCTACGGAAAAGAAGTCGATGCATTAAAGCAGGAGGCAGCGCGCCTTGTCCGGCAGTCGGATGAAAATACCTTTAAAACAAATCAGACGAGCATTGTCTATGCGGCAGACGGCAGCGTCATTTCCACATTAAAAGGGGAAAAAGACTCTTACTATGTTTCCATTGAGGAGATGCCGGTGGATGCAGTGACAGCAATCGTCAGTATCGAGGATAAAAAGTTTTTCAGACACCATGGAATTGATTACCGCGCACTGCTCCGTGCAGTGAAGGCAATGGTACAAAATGGTGAAGTCAAACAGGGTGGAAGTACGATCACCATGCAGCTGGCCCGGAATGTTTTTCTGTCACAGGAAAAAACATGGCAGAGAAAAGTAGAAGAAATGTATATCGCAACGGAACTCGAAAAGAAATATTCCAAGAACGAGATATTAGAGTTTTATTTGAATAACATTTATTTTGGAAACGGATACTATGGGATTCAATCTGCGGCGAGAGGTTACTTTGACAGTAATGTGCAAAATCTCTCTTTGTCCCAGATTGCTTTTTTGTGTGCAATTCCCAATAACCCGACACTTTATGATCCGGTGATAAATAAAGACAACACGGTAGCGAGACGTGACCGTATTTTGAAAAATATGTTAGATGACGGTAAAATCTCGCAGTTGGACTATGCACAGGCGGTCACAGAACAGATCACATTAAACCGTCCGCAGGCGCTTGCAAAAAATGATTATGTTGAGACATACACATACTACTGCGCGACAAGAGCATTGATGCAGCAGCAGGGATTTGTTTTTCATGAGGATTTTAAGACGGATGAGGAACAGCAGGCGTATGAGGACACCTACAATTCCCTTTATAATGAATGTCAGAAAAAGCTTTATACCGGTGGCTACCGGATTTACACCTCGATTGATCTGTCGTTGCAGGAGGAATTGCAGCAGTCGGTGGATGATACGTTATCCGGTTATACCAGTGTAAATGAGGAGGGTGTTTATGAACTGCAGGGATCGGCTGTCTGCATTGATAACGATAATGGTTATGTGCGTGCAATCGTAGGTGGGCGCAGTCAGGATTTTCCGGGCTATACGTTAAACCGCGCTTATCAGAGTTTCCGGCAGCCGGGTAGTGCGATAAAACCGCTGACCGTGTATACACCGGGTTTTGAGCAGAATTATACACCGGATACAATTGTAGTTGATGAACCGATCGAGAACGGACCGAAGAATGCGAATGGCACATATCTTGGGGAGATCACCGTCCGCACTGCGGTGGAAAAATCGGTCAATACGATCGCATGGAAGTTATATGACCAGATCACGCCGGATAAAGGACTGGCGTACTTAAAAGAGATGAATTTTTCCAAGATCAGCCCGTCTGACTACAGACTGGCAACGGCACTTGGTGGTTTTACCAATGGTGTCTCAGCGCTAGAAATGGCATCCGGCTTTGCGACAATCGAGAATGACGGATATTACCGGACACCGACCTGCATTGTGAAAATTTTAAATGGCGATGGTGAAGTTTTATATCAGGAAGAAGAGGAGCCGACACTTATATATAAGAAAAATGCAGCGCGTATGATGACGGATGTGTTAAAGGGAGTTATCACAACTGGAACAGGAAAAGGTTTGGGACTTGGTGATATGCCATGCGCCGGTAAGACCGGAACAACGAATGATCATAAGGACGGCTGGTTTGTCGGCTATACCCGGTATTATACTACAAGTGTCTGGGTTGGCTATGATATGCCAAGAAAATTACAGGAATTAATGGGTAACACTTATCCGGGAAAAATCTGGCAGTCGTTTATGAACAAAGCGCACGAAGGATTGGAGCCACTCGACTTTTTACCATATGCGAAGATTTCGGACGAACTGATCCAGCAGCCGGAACAGGAGGACAACCAACCTCAACAGCCGGAAGATGCTGAAAATTCAAACAGCGACAACACACCACAGCAGAATCCAGAGGATGAAACAATCCCACAGCCGGAAATAAATCCTGTGTTGACAGAGAATGAGAAGCAGGAGTAAGAATCTTCATTTTCAAGCCCAAATTGCCATAGAATACAATTGACAGATAAAATTGGAAACGTTATCATAAGGGTAATGTGAGCGGAACTATGAAGGATTCATAGACGCAAAAATATATGGATTAGGGAGAAAAATCATGAAGAAATACGCATTTGGAGTTGACATTGGGGGAACTACCTGCAAGATTGGATTCTTTGACACAAACGGAACACTGTTAGACAAATGGGAAATTAAGACCAACACAGAGAATAACGGTGAGTCGATCCTTTCTGACGTTGCAAAAGCAGTAGATAACAAGCTTGCGCAGGAAGCAATCAGCAAAGATGATGTACAGGGAATCGGAATCGGTGTTCCTGGACCTGTTGACAGTCAGGGTGTGGTACACCGCTGTGTAAACCTCGGCTGGGGCGTGGTAAACGTTGCAGAGGAGTTAGGCAACCTTACCGGACTTAAGATCGAAGTCGGTAATGACGCGAACGTTGCAGCTTTAGGTGAGATGTGGCAGGGCGGAGCCAAAGGCTCAAAGGATGTTATCATGGTCACACTTGGAACCGGAGTCGGCGGTGGAATTATCGTTGACGGAAAAGTGGTTGCAGGATTTAACGGAGCCGGTGGAGAGATCGGACATATCACTGTGAACAATGATGAGATCGAAGCTTGTAACTGTGGACAGTACGGATGCTTAGAGCAGTACACATCTGCAACAGGAATCGTTCGTCTTGCAAAGAGAAAGCTTGCAAAATCCTCAGAGGAGACAACAATCCGTGAGATTGCCAACCTTACAGCAAAAGATGTATTTGATGCAGCAAAAGCAGGAGATGCAATTGCAATCGGACTGGTAGATGAAGTATGTGAGATCTTAGGTTCCACACTTTCAAATATCGCCTGCGTTGTCAATCCGGAGATCATCGTGATCGGCGGTGGCGTTTCCAAAGCAGGAGACATCTTATTAGATAATATCAAAAAACATTTTGTTGAGACATCCTTCATGGCATGCCGTGATACTAAGTTTGCATTGGCAGGACTTGGTAATGACGCTGGTATGTACGGATGTGTTGAGATGCTGTTAGATTAGAAGATTTGTTACCATTGTCACAACGGATATGGTTGGATTGTTATAAATAATGAGAAACTGTCGTTTTTGGAATTGTGAATCACAAAAACGGCAGTTTTTTTGTTTGCAGGAAATATCCGACCACTTACCATTTTATTTTTACCGCTTACAGAAAATGTGTTTACTTATGAAAAAAGGTTCGATAGTATATAGGAAGTTACAGAAAGGCATGGGTATTTATGATGAATGAACAAACGTATAAAGTCCTTCCGGTCATCCGCCGGTTGATGACAAACTTATTTGAGCGTGATAAAAAGCAGCTTCTGCGTATTCTTGTATACACGGTCGTGGCGGGAATCTATCCGTTTCTGGCGGTATTTCTTCCGAAAATCGCAATCGGTATTCTGGAGCAGGAGAACACGGCAGCAGCACAGCAGCTCATCACAGCCATGTGTATTTATCTTTGCATTGCGGGTGTGCTCGGCTATGCAATGAGCCGTCTGCAGCACATCATCGAATCCAGAAACATGCGTATGCGTATCCACTACATAGGAGACATTAACGCAAAAACCATGAAAATGGATTATAAGTACGTGGAAGACGCTTCCTTCTGGGAAAAAAATGAGCGTGCGATGAATTCCTGCAACAACAATCAGGAAGGCATAGAGGGAATGCTGAACCATTTGTATAAAATCCCGGCAAATGTTGTGACAATTCTCGGAATGGTCATTTTAGCGGCTGGTTTAAGTCCTGTGATCCTCGTGGCGCTGATTGCTCATGTGTTTGTCACAATGTGGGTTTCGAGACAAAACCACAACTACCGCTATGCGAGAAAAGAGGAGCTGGCAAAGCAGAACCGGAAAATCAATTATTATTACAGGACAACACATGATTTTACGTTTGGAAAAGATATCAGGATCTACAATTTCAGAGATCGTATTTTGAAAAACTATGAGGCAGAGATTGACACACTTGTGACACTTGTAAAAAAACTGGAACGACATGAATATTTGCTCAGTGTGGCAGGAATCGCAACACTGCTTATCACCAATCTTCTGATGTATGGAATATTGATTTATCAGACACTGCATGGCATGCCAATCAGCAGCTTTACCATGTACATTTCCCTCATCACAACGCTGCTTTCCTCCATGTTAAAGCTTGGTGAGGATATCGCTTTTCTGCAAAACGAGGGACAGTATGTAGGCGATGCCTTCCGGCTGATGGACGAGCAGCTTACCGATGCAGATAAGGAAAAAATTGCGATCACAGACACTTTGGAAATTGTATTTGACCATGTTGATTTCAAATATCCGGGCAGTGAAGTCTTTGTATACAAGGATCTCAATTTTACGATACATAAAGGAGAAAGGCTTGCGATTGTCGGCGTGAACGGCGCAGGAAAAACAACGCTGGTGAAGCTGATGACAGGTCTTTACGAGCCAACGGCAGGGCATATCTATATCAATGGAACAGACAGCACAAAATTCAGAAAAGAAGATTTATATAGTCTTTATTCCGCAGTTTTTCAGGATGTCAATGTACTTGCAGTTCCGATTCGTGAAAATGTGGCAGGAACAGACAAAAATGTGGATGATGCGAGGGTACAGGAAGCATTGGAAAAGGTTGGACTATGGAACAAGGTAAAAGGCTTTTCGAAAGGCTTAGACCAGATGATGTTAAAGATAGTTGACGAGAATGGAACAGATTTTTCCGGTGGAGAGAGACAAAAACTGTCGATTGCCCGCGGACTGTACAAGGACGCCCCGATGGTCATTATGGACGAGCCGACAGCAGCACTGGATGCGCTTGCGGAGGCAGAAATCTATGAGAGTTTTGGCAATATGGTAAAAGGAAAGACTGCCGTTTATATTTCACATCGTCTTGCCAGCACGAAGTTCTGTGACAAAATTGCTCTGTTCGACAGAGACGGACTGAAAGAATATGGAACACACGAGGAACTGATGAACAAAAAAGGGGAATATTATCATATGTTTACTGTGCAGGGAAAATATTATCAGGAAAATTCCAGCATGGCAGGATAAATAACTTTATTTTAGAGAGCGTGAAAAAATGAGAAAATTAACAAGTTTTTTAAAGCTGGCGTGGCAGGTGTCACCCGATTATATTGTGATATTGGTTTTGCAATCTGTGACGACTGCGGCAAAGCTTTGGCTGAATATTATTTTGCCTAAATTTTTGATCGATGAGCTGCTTGGAGCAAAAGAGATACAGATGATCCTGCTTTTTGGAGCACTTATCATTGCAAATAATGTGGGAATGACCTGGCTAGAAAAGCTGTATAAGCGTCTGACAGAAGTGAAAAAAGAGGCAATGCGGCGCAGAATGACAGAGCGTATGGCAGAGAAAATTATGAATCTGGAATATTCTTATCTGGAAGATCCGTATTATCTGGACTTAAAAGAGCGGGCAGTATTTGCTGTTGACAACCAGAATGCGATCGCAAACATTGTAACCTGCGTATCGAAAGTTTTCTCCGGAGCAGTGACACTGATCGGGCTTTTAGCAATTATCGTTACATTGGGACCGGTCATGATTCTGGTGCTTGTGGCGGGGATCACTGTTATTTTGATTTTGTATAAAGGAATGTCCGATATGCTTGTTAAGGTGACGGAGAGCGTCATACCGATCAACCGCAAATTCAATTATTATTTAAATCTTGGAGCGGATAAACAGTATCAGAAAGACATTCGTTTATATCAGATGCAGGATATGATCACAAAAAAGACCGCAGAATTTACAGATGAAACCTGTGACCTGTTTGATGAGATGTATAAAAAAGAGGGAAGGGTTATGGGTGGAATTAATGTGGTCAACGATGCGATCGCTGCAGTCTGCTATGTGTATGTGGGACTGCGCACTTTGTCAGACCGTTTTGGAAGCAGGATTTCTATCGGCTCACTGACCATGTATGTATCTGCGGCAGTTAATTTTTCCACTTCGGTTGTGGAATTTGGAACTGCGGTCGTAGAGATGCTGCAGGTATTGTCTTTCTTAGATCCATATCTGGAATTTATGAAACTGAAGGAGGAGACAGTCGAGAGCGGAAAAGAGAAATTTGCCGGTCCGGTGGAGACAATAGAATTTTCCAATGTCACATTTACTTATCCGAAAGCAGAGAAAGCGGTATTAAAAAACATTACGTTCTCGATTCAAAAAGGAGAAAAAATCTCAATCGTCGGTTTGAATGGTGCAGGAAAATCGACGCTGGTGAAGCTGATCTGCCGGATGTATAAGGCTGACAGCGGCGAGATCAGGATTAATGGAAAAAATATTTATGACTATGATTATATGTCCTATATGAAGGCAATTTCCGCAGTATTTCAGGATTACAGACTTTTTAACTTCACGATAGCAGAAAATATCTCCTGCCAGGAAAAAAATGTAGATACGGAAAAAATTAACCGACTCATCGATGAGGTAGGACTTCGTGAAAAAATTGACAATTTAAAAGGCGGAATCAACAGCCGCTTTGGAAAAGAGTATGAGGAAGACGGAATCGAGATGTCCGGTGGTGAAGGACAGAAGGTTGCAATTGCAAGAGCACTCTATAAGGAGGCTTCACTTGTGATTCTTGACGAGCCTGCAAGTGCCTTAGATCCGATTGCCGAGGCAGAGATTTATGAAAAATTCAACAGTCTTGTGGAAGATAAGACAGCCATTTACATTTCCCACCGGATGTCCTCCTCGGTATTCTGTGACCGCATTTTGATCATCGACGGTGGAACGGTTGCAGATTTTGACACCCACGAGAACCTGATGAAAAAGACTGACAGCCTATATTACAAGCTGTTTCACTCACAGGCAGAGAATTACAGGGTGGAAATGGCATAGAAAAATTATAAAATGAAATTGGAGAAGATAAATGAGTGACAAGATAGTTGTCTGCATCGGAAAGGGCGGACAGAGAGATATGGCAGAGTCCTTTGCAAAGCGGACAGGTGTGCCAATATTAGATAAGCCGGGAGAGAATTTGAACGTTCTATTTGATGCAAAAGGCGTTTCGCTGACCGGGTACGGACTGACTTATCAGGGAGATTTTGAGGGCATGCTCCACCGGGTAAGTGACGGCAGACTTGCGCATGAAATGCTTGTGCGTGCAGCGAAGACAACAGAGACAGCTTTGAAAGGAATTGATGCGACTGCCGGAATGGGCGAGGATGCTTTTTTACTTGCCGCCTATGGATATGATATGACATTGTATGAACAGAATCCGGTAGTGGCGGTTTTATTAAAAGACGCCCTGCGCCGTGCAAAAAAACATCCGCAGTTAAAAGAGATTGCAGCCCGTATGAAGCTGGTCGAGGGAAACAGTGTGGAGGAGTTAAAAACCCGTGTGGATGCGGTAGATCTGATCTATCTTGATCCAATGTTTCCTGGCAGACAAAAATCCGGACTGATCAATAAAAAACTGCAATTGATCCAGAAACTCGAACCGCCGTGTTCGGATGAGGTCGAATTATTTGAGGCGGCGATTCAGGCAAAGCCTTCCAAGATTATTGTAAAACGCCCGCTGAAAAGCCCATTTCTTGCTGGGAAAAATCCAACCTATGAGCTGAAAGGAAAAGCAATCCGGTATGATTGCTATGCGGTGTAAAAAAGTTTTGGATATTTTTTTACTTTTTTATTCCGTTTTGGCGAGGTGGCTTATGCCTCAGGCTGACTCCCAACTAATTTTCTCCATAAAAATAATGTCGTTTTTAAAAGAAAATCAGCACTATTTTAGATAAGCTTCATATTTTTCCCTTTCAACCGTCTTCTTTCTATGTTATCCTATAACTATCGCGTTAATAAAAAGCGCCCAAATAATGGAGGTTTTTACATGGAGAAGAAAACAGCGTTCAAAGATCTTTCGAAAAAAGCAAAGGTTCAATATATCTGGGATTATTACCGCTGGCATATCATTGTTGCCATTTGTCTTGTGGCATTTGTGATTTCAATGATCGTGCATTATGCTACTTATAAAGAAAGTGTCTTAGACATTGTAATGGTTAATACTCTCAATCCTTATGAAGAAAGTATTTCTTCCACGGATGAGTTTTTCCAGCAGGAGAAATTTACAGATAAAGAAGAAATTTCGGTGGATACCTCTATCACTTTTTCTGAGGATGACAACTATTCCACGAATTATTACAGTGACCAGAAGCTGACATTAAAACTTTCTGTTGGTGGAGCTGACATACTTTTTGCACCGGAATTTGTGTTTCAGCAATACGCGGATGCCGGAAGCATGATGCCGCTTACTGATTTTCTGACAGAGGCTGAATTGGCGCTATATCAGGATGCAATCATCTATGCCACAGATTCCGAAACAGGCGAAACGCTTCCGTGTGGTCTGAAGCTTACCGACAACCAATGGCTTTCGGACAATGGCTATTATACCGGAACGGTCTATCTCGGCATTGCTTATGCGACAGACAACAAAGATAATGCTGTTGCTTTCTTTCATTATGTTTTAAACTAAAAAGTAGTCATTCAATGCATAGAATACGCTTTGAATAATATGGAAAATACAAAATAAATATTGTAGCTAACCTACGCAAGTGTGATTTTTCACACTTGTTTTTTTGTGAAAAATTACGATAGCAAAAAAATAAGGAAACCATTGATTTTTCAAGGTTTCCTCATAAAAAGAAAAAAGCGGGTGATGGGGTGCTAGGTGCCAGTGGCACCTGCTTAGCACCGACCGAAGCGGAGCGGAGACCGAACCGCAGGTTCGATTCACATCACCATCATAGATTGAAAATAAGCAACAAAAAAAGCGGGTGATGGGAATCGAACCCACGTATCCAGCTTGGAAGGCTGGTGTT
>OGIK01002404.1_pt1 | contig 11895 bp, 10 predicted proteins | sample 1571781 | NCBI WGS metagenome assembly OGIK01 (sample SAMEA2581956, study PRJEB24529) | metagenome | biome: Human gut stool | place: China | collected 2011
TCTAAATCAAACACAAATAAGCCAAATTAAAAATGATGACAGAATTTCAAATGTAGGTCTCGGTTACAGCGACGACTATATGTCGTTTAAGCTGAAAAGTGGATCTGATTATGAAAAAAGCACGGGTGAAATTCTTGTCGGAAACAAGAAATATTTTGAAATGATGGCGACGGGAGATTTTGACGGAAAGCTTCCGGAAAATGAAAACGAGGTCGCAGTTGAAGAAAAATTGCTTGCGGCAAACGGTATGAAAAATGCCAAGGTAGGCGATAAGATTACTTTTGCTCAGGGTCTAAGGCAGCTTGCCGACGGAGATATTGCAACAGACGGCTATCGTGATGAAAACGAGAAATTCGTCACGTCAAAAGATTATAAGGAATATACAATTACTGCCATTTTTCACAATAACCCTGCCACAAGATTTAAAAAAATTTGGCGTGGTATGAGCGAGGCGGAAAGCAAGAGCGACAAGAACATTTTTGCTGTAGTTACGCTTGCCAAGCAGGACTCAAATGCATATAAAACTATTGAAAAAATCCAAAGCGATTATAAAATTGACGGTTACAGGGCAAACGAAGATGTCCTTGCGTCATATCTTTCAGGCAGACAGGGCGGCTTTCTTTCAACGATGCTTCCAATTGTTTTGGTTGTTTTAATTCTTATCGTTATCGCATCCGTAATGCTTATTTATAACGCATTCGGTATGTCGCTTGCAGAGCGAGTAAGATATCTCGGTATGCTTGCCTCGGTTGGTGCAACTAAGGCACAAAAGCGAAAGAGTGTGTATTTTGAGGGTGCAATTTTAGGTGCTGTCGGCATTCCCGTCGGTATTGCGGCAGGAATACTCGGTATCGGAATTACCCTTAAATTAATAGGCAATAAAATTATTTCTACAGGAATGATTGCAGGCGTCAGCGAAAGCAATATGCAAATGAAAGTCGCAGTTCCTTTTTGGGCGATAATCGGGGTTGTTATTGTAAGCATATTAACGATTTTTATTTCTTCATTCATTCCGGCACGCAAGGCGTCAAAAATCACTCCTATTGATGCAATTCGCCAAAGGCAAGAGATTAAGGTTAAGCCTAAAAAGCTTAAATCGCCTAAATATATCAGAAAAATATTCGGTTATGAAGGTGAGCTTGCATATAAAAATCTTAAGCGCAACGGAAGAAAATCAAGGCTTATAACCTTTTCAATCGCTCTTTCAATCGTACTTTTTATTTCCTGCAACTATTTTTGCAATATGTTTGTTCAGGCAAGCGGATATGAAAAAACAATTCCTTACCAGATATCAACAACAATTACTTATGCCTATAAAAAAGAACTTTATGACGCACTTGACAAAATGCAGGGAGTTAATAAATATTATATTGATACGGCGGATATGAGTATTTCCCTCGGCAAGTCAACCCCGATTATTAAAAATAATGAAATTAAAGATTTGGCAAATTATACCTCTGCTTATTCAAAGCTGTTCAGCGGGGAAGAGGATGTTTCTACAGTAATTCACTATGTTGACGACAGCGAGTTTAACACGCTTTGTGAAAATAACGGTATTGATTATAATGCTTTTTATGGTGACAGCCTTAAATGCGTTTTGCTTAACAATCTTACTCATAAGCAGGACACAACGAAGGTATTTACCGACAGCATTATAGGCAAGCATATTATTCAAAATTCCGATTATGCAAACGATGAAAAAAATCCGCTTGATATCGAGGTCGGCGGTCTTGTTAAATTTGATAAAAAAAGCCTGCCGTGCAATTTCGTTGCGCCGGGCGTAGTCGGTATAATTATGCCTTATTCTCAATACGTAAATGTAGTAAATAAAGGCGAAAAGGCAAGCAATATTCCAATGAGCGTTTGTATTGAAACCGATGACCATAAAAAGGTTGCGGAAAATCTTAATAATCTTTTGACTGAAAAGGATTTTGGAGGAACGTTCGTTTCTGACATTGTCGATACTCTCCAAACTATGAATACCGTTATCTTTATTGTTCAGGTATTTGTTTACGGCTTCATTTCGCTTATCTCTCTTATCACGATTGCAAATATTATTAACACCATTTCAACGAATATATCGCTTCGACGTAAGGAATTTGCGATGCTTAAATCGGTCGGAACGGCTCCGAGCGGATTTAGAAAAATGGTCAGCCTTGAAAGTGTATTTTATGCGCTTAAAGCGGTCATATTCGGTGTGCCAATAAGCGTTTTGGTTTGCGTATTGCTTAATAAAATGCTTGGTGAAAGCTCAATTCCTTATCAGTTTGATTATAAACTTTATTTAGGCGTAATCCTTGTGGTATTTGCGATTATTGCTGTTACGATGATTTATTCCGTAAGAAAATTAAAGGATGATAATATTATTGAAACCCTTAAAGAGGATATAAGCTGATAATTTTCGGCAGGCTTTTATTACCCATTTAAACCCCAATATATTCCTTCTGCCGAGAAAATAAAAAGGCTCATCTTCAAATTATCGAAGATGAGCCTTAATTTATTGTGGCTGTTACTCATATAAAAATTCATAGAAATTCGGTGTATAGTTGCCGACCTTGACAACAATATAATCGCCTGCGTCTAAAATATAACCGCTGTCATTATACGAGGGAATATTTATATATTTTTTTGTTGCCTCTTTAAATTGCTCATTTGTGCCAAGCTTGAAATCATAGCCGCATGAATTGAAAAACTTTTTAAGTTCAACATTTGCGCTTGAAAACGAATAAATTGACCAAGAAATGTAAGAACTGATTGATGTCTGACAAGCGGTATAAGTATATGACTTTTCCGCTTTTTTAGAGGTATAGTCAATTATTTTACCTGCCACACTGTCTTTTTTAACAGCGTATTTATCTTCAATATTATTAGAAAGCTGATAGTAACCGATAAAAATGACAGGCTTATTTTTATCATATTTTTCAAGGTCTTTTGCAATATTACAAACGACTTGCTTTTCTTCTTTATCTCTTAAAACGTTTACGTGATACCAATAATTTGATGAGCAAATTTGAACTGTTAATATTATGACAAGCGACAGCGAAGCAATTATTTTTAAAGCTTTTTTGCCGTTTGAATTAATGATTTTTGATGAAAGCAGCAGTGTGATTGCACTGATATAAAACGGGATTCCTTGCTCGGTTCTGTATGCCAATTCCGCTCCCCGATAAATGCTTAAAAAGAAAACAGTAAGTGCAAGGCCTAAATAAAAGAAAATGAGAATAGGCTTTTTGGTGCTCTTGGTTTGAAGTATCATCAAAACAAATTCAACTGCGAGAAAAATAAATAAAATTGTAAATGGGGCATAGCAAAATATTTTAGATACAAATGAATATATAAAATCATAAAAAAATGATTTTAATGTGGCAGAGCTTGAAAGCCAAGCAGTACCGACAGCGTTGTTGTTATTGTGTGTAATATTGCATAAATTTATTATTGCGTTTGATATTATTTCCTCTAAAGAAAATCCTAAAAATAAAGTCGGTGCAAGCCAAAAACCATTGAAAAATAATTCTTTTTGGCTTTTTTGACCGTCGGCAAGAAGTATAAGAAGTAAAAATACTGCGCCGATATAAACTAAAATGAACGATTCATACCATGAATATGCAAAGAATATAAAAATTGAAGAAATAAGTATTGAGGCAATCAAATTTTTAATTTTCAGTGCAAAATAAAGTGCAAAAGATACTAAAAGAATTGAGCCTCCGGTGGTTAAAACTGAGCCTTTGAACATAAAATATTCATTCATCAGTGGGAAAGTTATGTAAAGGCAGGTGAAAAAGGTATAAGGCAAAACATTGCTTTGAGGCTTTGCTTTGTCAAATATTATGCAAAATACAGTTGCTCCCAAAATAAAGCAAATAAGACCTATTATATTTTCAACTGCAATCGGCAAATGTTCAAAGCCTAAATAATTTTCTATAATTGTTGCTGTAAGCCTGCCCTGTGCAACAAGTAAGCCGTGATAATATCTGTCACTTGAAAGCGAGTCGATTGTTACCGTTTCGTGAGTGAGATAATATGCATAGCACAAAATTGTGCTAATAAGAACGGGGAAAATATACAGAGGATTTAAAAGAAACTTTTTGAATCCTTGTTTTAAACTTAAATCGCTGTAAACAAGTCTTGCGTTTTGTTCCTTTTTCTCAGTCAATCTTTTTTTACTCATAATTTCACCATAATCTAAAACAGCCGTCATTACTGACGGCCGATAGCTTGTTAATATTTAACCGGGCTTGATGCAAGGTATTTATTTACCATGAGCGCTACCTTAAATACAATAGCGTCATCAAATTCTCTAAGGTCAAGACCTGTGAGTTTTTTGATTTTTTCAAGCCTGTAAACAAGAGTGTTTCTGTGAACGAAAAGCTTTCTTGATGTTTCAGAAACGTTAAGGTTGTTTTCAAAGAATTTTTGAATAGTGAAAAGCGTTTCCTGGTCAAGCGATTCGATAGAGCCACGCTTGAACACCTCTTTAAGGAACATATCGCAAAGAGTTGTCGGAAGCTGATAAATAAGCCTTGCAATGCCGAGATTTTCATAGCTGATAATTGTTTTTTCAGTATCAAAAACCTTGCCTACTTCGAGTGCTACCTGAGCTTCCTTAAACGAATGAGCAAGCTCCTTAATGCCTGTTACACAGGTGCCGATACCGATAATTGCATTGAAATAAAACTCAGACAAAAGGGTATCGTTGATTGAACGTGCAAGCTTTTCAAGGTCTTTAATATCAACGTTAGGTCTAACTTCTTTAACAAGAGCGATATCGCTTTCGTTTACATTGATAACGAAATCCTTGCTCTTATCAGGGAAGAAGTTTTGAATAATGTCAAAAACAGAAATTTCCGTTTCCTGGGTTGTCCTGATTAAAAATACAACTCTTCACGCATCGTTGTTGAAATGAAGTTCTCTTGACTTAATATAAATATCGCCCGGAAGAATGTTGTCCAAAATAACGTTCTTAACAAAGTTTGACCTGTCAAATTTTTCGTCATTGTTTTGCTTTATTTGGTCAAGAGCAACGGCAATGAGCGAAGAATAATGATGTGCAAGGTCATCCGTTCCGTCAACAAATACTGCATATTCGGGGCGGACAAGTACGTCAAATGTGGTATATGTTGCATTATCAACGCAGGTTTGATTTGTACTGAAAACGCCGGCAGAGATTACGCCCTTGCGAATTTCTCCTATTAAGCCGAGCTCACTGCACGCAATAACCGTACCCGTTTCGTCAACAACGCCGATATTTCTGTCGATTGCTTCACGCATTTGATTTACTATTCCTTGGAATAATCTGTTTGGCATTATATTCACCTCTCTGTTTAGTTGGGCAGTATGCACAAAGAAATATTGCACAAAAAGTATATGCCCTACTTGTTCATATTATACAAGAAGTTTAATCATATTGCAACCATTTTAACAAAAAAAGTTGCACTTTTTTGTGCAACTTGTTATGAATGGTGAAATTGTTTAGAGATAAACACAATATATTGTTGTTAAATTGAATAAAAGTAGCAGAATTTGTTGTCATTTGTCACAAAGAGCAGAAATTTCTTCTTTTGTAAGATACCGACATTCTCCCATTTTTAAATTTTCGTCAAGGTCAAGCGAACCCATTTTTATTCTTTTAAGTTCAACAACGTTTATTGAAAAATGAGAAAACATCCGTTTGATTTGATGATACATTCCTTGTTTAATAATGACCTTTCCTACCTGATAATCACCGTCAATCGGTTCAAGGCTTGCGCCCAGGCATTTGGCGTCTTTAAACTCTATTCCTTTTTCAAATTCCCTGATTATTTCATCGTTAAACGGTTTGTCAAGCTTTGCGATATACGTTTTCGGAATGTGATTTTTAGGACTTAATATCGAGTGTGCAAGTTCGCCGTCGTCGGTAATGAGCATAAAGCCTGTTGTGTCTTTATCAAGCCTACCGGCAGGGAACAGATTTTTACGCTTCATATCGGGCGGTAAAATGTCAATAACCGTCTTTTCTCCTTTTCCGTTTGAAGCTGAAATCACACCTTTGGGTTTATTCATCATAATGTATACATATTTATTATAGTATATTTGCTCGTTATCGCAAAAAAGCACGGCGCCGTTCTCGTCAAACTTTGCCTTTGGGTCTTTGATTGTTTCTTTATTTACCGCTATTCTTCCTCTTTTAATAAGCGCTATTGCATCTTTTCTTGAAATTTGAAGAGCAGTGGCAATTATTTTATCTAATCTTTCCATAATATTTGTTTATTCGTTTTCCTCAAACCCTACTAAAAAACCGTCTTTGGCAGATGGATTGCAAATATCGCCGCCGATAAGTTTTCCTTCACAAACAAGCATATCGGCAACAATGCAGTCACCCTTGCCTTTATAATTTGTGACTGTGTAGGTGTAAAGCGTTGCTTTTTGCCCCTTGTAATCAGTCAAATCAAAGCCTTGATTTTTTTGAATTTGGTTATAGCTGTTATACACATCATTCCATTTCTTAGGAATGGTGATTTCCTTTTGCTCGCAGTCGCTTGCCAGCTTGTAGCCGTATTTGCTTAAATACGCTCGTCTTTCGCTGTCGGTCTTTGCGCTTATTACTGCCGCCACACTTTGCGCTTCGCTAGTATGGTTTGATACAAACGTTACCGATATAACGATAATTCCCACAAGCAAAAGAACTATGCCGAATATCCTTTTCGGCGTTAATTTTAAAGTAAGCATTTTCATAGTATCACCTAAATAATAATATGAAATGCTACTATTGCTTATTCATCTATAATTTTTATATATTGCTTATTTTTTTCTAAATAAATAATATCAACCGTTGCGTCAATAAGTGTTCCGTCAGGAGTGTATTCCTCACTGTGGATAACCCCGTCTTGCCTTATGTCTGCAATAATTGAGCCTTTGCTAAACGGCACTAAAAGCTTTAATCTTTTTTTAGTTTGCGGCAATGCATTTTGAATTGCAATGAGTAATTCATCTAATCCCTCGCCTGTTTTTGCACTGATTTTTACGCTTGTTTTAGCGTCTGCAAACGGAAATGCAATGGCAGACGGACTGTGTGTAATGTCACATTTGTTAAATACCGTTATAACGGGAACAGTGATTGCACCGTCGGGAAAAAGTGATGATAAAATTTCTTTTGTAACGTCGATATTGTCGTAGCAATAAGGGCTTGAGGTGTCGCAAACGTTTAAAATCACGTCTGCGTATGTTGCTTCCTCCAAAGTGGAGCGAAAAGCGTCAACAAGCTGGTGCGGCAGCCTTGAAATAAAGCCAACGGTGTCAATAAGCATAATGCTTTGTCCGTTTGGAAGGCTGAGCTTTCTTGCAGTCGGGTCAAGGGTTGCAAAAAGCTTGTCCTCCTGCAAAACTCCTGCATCGGTAAGCTTGTTCATAAGTGTTGATTTGCCTGCATTTGTGTAGCCGACTATTGCAACGGATAAAGCACCGTTTTTCTTTCTTCTTTCGTGAATCATTTCACGTCTGCTTTTGACCTTGTCAAGCTCCTGCCTGATATTTTGTATCCTTCGCCTGATATGCCTTTTGTCGCTTTCAAGCTTTGTTTCACCCGGACCCCTTGTGCCAATGCCGCCGCCGAGCCTTGAAAGCTGAGTGCCCTTTCCCGTAAGGCGGGGAAGAGAATATTTAAGTTGGGCAAGTTCGATTTGAAGCTTACCCTCCTTTGAACGTGCACGTCCTGCAAAAATGTCAAGAATAAGCGTTGTTCTGTCAATAACTCTTGTGTTTGTTTCGTCCTCAAGATTGCGAATTTGAACAGGTGAAAGCTCGCTGTCTGCAATAATTAAATCAATATTCATATTTTCACAAAAGCGAGTCATTTCATAAAGCGCACCCTTGCCGATATATGTTGCGGCAACGGGAGTCTGCCTTTTTTGAATTGATGTGCCGACAACTTCGGCGCCTGCCGTTTTTGCAAGCTCCTCAAGTTCCTCCATAGAAACCTCGGCGTTAAAATCTCCTGTGTCAACGCTGATTAAAAGAGCACGCTCCTTTTTATCCTCGTTAAATATTTCGTTTTCATTAGTTTGATTATCCATCTGTTCACCCTCTCTAAAGGTGCTTTATTTGTTTACAAGTGCCTGAAGCACCTTGTTTGCAATAGGGCCTGCCGTTTGCGAGCCTGAATTGCCGTATTCCACAAGAACAACAAATGCATACGGGTGCTCCTCATCATCCATAAAGCCGACGAACCAAGCAGTGTTATGCGAATCAATGTTGTCTATTTGAGCTGTACCCGATTTAGCGCAAAGGTGCAAACCTTCATAATTGTAATCGCCGTATTGGGTCTTAACGTTATTTCTCAAAAGTTTTTTCATTTTGCCTGCAACGTCGCTTGAAAGAAGCGGTGTTTCTTTAGTTTTAAAACCAAGGTCAAGCGCCTAGCCGGCTTTTGTTGCAAAGCTTTCCACAAGATTGAGCGAAACCGCCGTGCCGTCGTTTGCGATTGCGCCGGCGAGTCTAAGCATAGCGATAGGGGATACGAGCGTGTCACCCTGACCTATGCCGGTCCATCCTACATAATCGTCAGCGTCACTTTTTTCAAGGAAAAATCTGCCTGTTGAAGATTGTATATCATTATTAAGCGAAACCGGAGATGTAAGCCCAAGTTCCTTAGCCGTGTCTGCAAGCTTTTGCGGGCCTAATTCAATAGCGATTTGCGCAAAAGTGGAGTTGCACGATTTTGCAAGTGCTTGCTCAAAAGTGAGTGTGCCGTGCCTTGCGTTACATTCGATAGGAGTACCTACACCCGGGTCGTATTCGCCCGTACATTTAAAGGTTCTGTCATAAATGTCCGGAATATTCTCAATAGCGCAAATTGCCGTAACAATTTTGAAGGTTGAGCCGGGGGTGTAAAGACCTGTTAAAAGCCTGTTGATGTATGCGCCTGCATATTCCTCGTTATCGTCTATATCGCTCGGCTTATTTTGCGGGTCGTAGCTTGGGGTTGAAACCATAACAAGCGTTTCGCCCGTTTTGTAGTTGATTACGCCGACCGTTCCTGCTTTGTAATTTGAAAGTGCTTTGTATGCAACATCGCAGGCATCTGCGTCAAGCGTCAATTGCATATCGTTGCCGCTTCCGTTTTTAATAACACTGTAAATGCCTGTAAGCGAATTATACCCTGTAAGCTTTGCTTTATACACGTTTTGAACGCCTGTTGAAATAAAGCCCTGAAGGTCGCCTACTGCGTGAAGCGTAGCCTTTCTTGTTGTTAACGAATCATTGTATTCTCTTTTGCCGTTATTTGTTTCGGCAAGGCTTCTGCCGTTTCTGTCGGTGATTTTGCCTGCGCCGATTAGTTCGCCGTTATAGTAAAGGTGGCTGTTGTAAGGTTGCATAACCCAGCTTGAGCCGTCGGTCATAAGGCTGTAAGTTAAAAATCCTAAGCCGAAAACAAAGGCAAACACAAGTATCCAAAGGAAAATACCCCTTCTTGTTATCATTTTCATTTCTTTTTAACACCTCCGAGATAGCTGTAGGTGCGTACGTCACTCGCCTTGATAAATGCCAAAACAAGCCAGCAACTCATAAGCGAGGTACCGCCTTGGCTGAAGAAAGGAAGAGTAACACCCGTAAGCGGCAAAACATCCGTAATGCCGAAAATGTTAAGCGCACATTGGAAAAGGAGCATTCCGGCGCCTGCAACTGCCGCAATTGAATAAAACGTACTTCTTGCCGCAATTGAATTTACAAGGGCGGAAACTGCAATTGCAACGAACGAGAGAACAAGAACTACTGCAAAAATGTAGCCCCATTCCTCACAAATTACGCCGAAAACGTCATCTGTATAAACAAGATAGTCATCAAAGAATTTGCGTATATTGCCGTTGCCTATTCCAAGGCCTAAAAGACCGCCGGAGGCAATGCCTGTTAAAATATGGGTTTGCTGATATCCTTTTCCGTAAGTATCCTCCCAAATATGGCGGTATATTGAAAAACGTGCCGTAACATACGGTTTGTATTTGATTACAATGGCGCCGCCCAGTCCTGCCGCCGCAACAGCTTAGCCCGCCGTTTTAATATCGCCGGAGTTCATAAATGCGATTATTAAAAATGTGATGAAGAATATGAGCGCCGCACCGAAGTCACGCATTAAGATAAGCGCACCCACGCAGGCAACCGAGAATATAATAAAACGGATTATATTTTTAGAGGTTTGAATTTTTTCAAGCGTTGCCGCACCGACAAAGATAAACGCAACCTTTACAAATTCCGACGGCTGGAGAGTGAATGAGCCAATACCTATCCAGTTTCTTGCCCCGTATTTCTCCGTACCGAATACAAGGTTGACTGCAAGCAAAATTAATCCTGCGATTGCAACGGGCAGTCTCAATTTCATACACAAATCAACGTCGCCTAAAACAAATGTGAAAACGGTATAAGCAACAACGCTGACCGCCAAAATTATTAACTGCTTAAAGCAAGCTTTCGGGTTGACCGAGCCTATAACCGTAAGTCCGACGCCGGAAAGAAAAAATGCAATAAATTCAAGCTCAAAATTTCTTCTGTGAACAATTATATATAAAAGCGACACATAAACCCATTCAAGCGCAATGAGCACTATATTTGCAAGCATTGCTTTTGTTGAAAAATCATTATGGGCGCTTGCCGCCTCGAAGCCTGTAATAAGTTGAAAAATCCTCAAAATAAACATGATTTCAAAATTATTAATAGGCTTGATATGCGGTATTTTTTTAGCCTTATTTGCCATTCGTGTTTCTCCTTAATTATTTTTCATAAAATACAAAAACTCTGTCACCGAAGGTGATTGTGTCCTCGTCAAAAATGAGCTGCGGCTGAGTAATAAATCTGCCGTTTAGCTTCGTTCCGTTGTGGCTGTTTAAATCCGAAAGCGCCCAGCCACGAGATGTTAAATGTATTCTTGCGTGCTCACTGCTGATTGTGTCAAGATTGATTTGTATGTCTGAATTTTGACCTCTGCCGATAAGCACGTCTTTTTTTCTTAAATAAATAGGTCTGTGAGTTTTTACGTCTACCAAAACCGCATAAGCAACATTGCCTGTATTTTGTTTCAATTCGCTCGCCTCATTTCTCATTTGAGTTTTTGAACTTGCCGAAACAGCCTCGGCACATAAAAATTTCAAAGGGATTGAACCTATTGTGATAATATCGCCGTCCTCAATAACGGCACTTCCGTGAACACTTCTGTCATTTAATTTAATTCCTGTTTTGGAAAAGGTGTCCGTTATAACCCATTCTTTTCTCTTTTTTGCAATAACTGCGTGAAAACGTGATACATTCGGCATAGGCAAAACAATATCGTTAGATTTACTTTTTCCTATTGATGTTTCCCATCTGTCAATGTCAATTATAGAACCGTTGTTTTGGTCAACAAGCTGAGCAAGCTTGTGAAGTCTCGGTCTGTTTCTGAATAAAGATATTATGCAGGTGAATAGTATAACTACAGCCAAAACAGGAAGCACATATCTAAGCACACCTGTCAAAAATGATAAAGCCGTTTCCAATCCGTTCACTCCTTAATTATATATTTTAAAATTATGTATTTAATAATTATAACAATTATGTATTGTTCAGTCAAATATTTTGAAAAATTTTAATAATTTTATTACATTGCAAATGCAGCCTTGCATTGTTTTGCACGATATTTGATTAAAAAAGGCGAATGTTAAGTTCAGTTGACAAAATTCCACGTAAAAAATATAGATTACTTTGTTCTTTTATGTTATATTTAACTCAGAGGTGATAGATATGTCTCTTGGACAAAGACTTTATGATTTAAGAAAAACGACAGGTCTTTCTCAGGAAAAGGCGGCGGAGCAGCTTGGCGTAACAAGGCAGACCGTGTCAAAATGGGAAACTGACCAAACAACTCCGGATTTTGATAAAATAATTCCTATTTGC
>OGIK01002421.1_pt1 | contig 11776 bp, 10 predicted proteins | sample 1571781 | NCBI WGS metagenome assembly OGIK01 (sample SAMEA2581956, study PRJEB24529) | metagenome | biome: Human gut stool | place: China | collected 2011
GGGGTCTTTCTTGGACTGCCCCATCAGTACGCCCACCTGCTTGCTCTTGGCGTTGCGGGCGGTGCGCAGTTCCTGGGCCTCCTGGATGGTACGGCGGTTCTCTGCGTCCAGCTCCAGCACCTGATCCACCAGGGGGAGCTTCTGTTCCTGAAATTTCTTCTTGATGTTCTCCTTCACGGCGTCGGGATTTTCCCGGATAAATTTAATGTCCAGCATGGTTGATTCTCCTTCAATAAAGTGGTGTGAGATAAACCCGTAGGGGCGACCCTTGTAGTCGCCCGCGGGCGACCATAAAGCCGCCCCTATAGGGGAGAGAAAAGTGCGAAGCGGGTCGCGTGGGGAAGCGGAGGGACAAGGGAGTGGAATGGATATCCGGCGCACAGCGCCGGATGAAAGGCACTGCCCCCGGGCAGCGGTTACCGGCAGCCGCTGCTGCAGAGCTGGCTCACCTTTTCCACCGCCGCTGTCACCAGCTGGCCGATGGGCTGGTCCGGCACACCCACCACGATGTTATCACAGTGGTTGATGGGGATGAGCACCCGCGCTGCACTGCTCTGGCAGACCGCCGCCGCCATGGCCGGGGTGATCTCACCCAGCAGCGAATCAGCGATGACGATGCCGATGGGGCCGACGATGATGTCCGCCCGGCGGCAGTTGACCACCACGGCATTTTCGCCGGTGGCGGCGCGGTGTGCGCCCGCCTTGAGCATGGCCGAAGCCGCGATGCTGTTGGTCCCTACGGCGGTCAGCTCGATGTCCGGGCATCCGGCGGCAAGCGCCGCCGTCAGCTGACGGCCAAGACCGCCGCCCTGCCCGTCAATGACTAAGACGCGCACCCGGCTCAAAAGTCGATCTCCTCCAGCCGCAGCAGAGCGATGATATAAATTTTCAGGGCTTCCAGCAGCTTGTCGATGGGAGCGGCCTCGTTCGCGCCGTGCATCGGGCCGCCGAACTCGGGCAGCACTATATCGCTGTGCTCCGGGCCGAAGCTGACAGCATAGGGGAAGTGACGGGCGTAAGTGCCGCCGCCCATGGTGAAGGGCGTTGCGTTCTCGCCGGTGACTTCGTTGTAGGTGTCGATGCAGGCCCTGATGGCGGGGGTGTCAGCCTCAATGTAGAAAGGCTTTGCGCTGCCCACATCCGTCAGCTCTGCGCCGGTGCCGATGGCGGCACGGATCTGCTTTGCGATGGTGTCGCCGTCGGTGCAGGTGGGGTAACGGCTGTCCATGGTCTGGACCATCCGGCCATCCACCATGGACATCTTGCCGCCGATGATGGTCAGCGGGCCGAAGGGGCCGTCGGCGCAGTCGATGCCGAGGCCCACGCCTGCGGTGGAGTCGTGCAGCTTCTTGACGGCTTCCAGATAGGCGCGCTCGGCGTCGTTGCAGAGGCCATTGTCCAGCAGGTAGTTCACCACCAGACCGATGGCGTTGACAGTGCCTTCCGGCATGGCAGCGTGGCCGGACTTGCCCCAGCCGCGGATGCGGACACCGTCGCCTTCCGGCTCGAGGGTGATGTTGGGGGCGTTGCGCAGCTTGGTGATGTCGGTGGCCACGAGAGCGCTGGCGCGGTCAGGCACAGCGTTGGTGGCGACGCCGCCCACGAAGTCCTTGATGATGCCGTTGCAGACGGGGCTGACCAGCTTGCCGTCGAAGTGGCCCTTCTCACCGTTGCAGACCGGGAACTCTGCGTCCGGGGTGAAGCAGAACACAGGGGCCGGGTAGTTGGCGAGGTAGTAGTCCACATCGTGCATGTGAGTCTCCTCGTTGTCGCCGACGAGGGCGCGGATGGGATAGCGCAGGGAGACGCCCTCCTCTTTGAGGAACTTCAGGGCGTACAGGGTGGCGACCATGGGGCCTTTGTCGTCAGCGACGCCGCGGCCGATCATCCAGCCGTCGCGGATCTCCATCTTGAAGGGGTCTTCCGTCCAGCCGTTGCCCTCCGGCACCACGTCCACATGGCAGATGGTAGCCAGATACTTCTCGGCATCGGCACCGGCCAGCTCGGCGTAGCCGATATGGTTCTCGCAGTTGCGGGTCGCAAGGCCCATGCCTGCGGCCAGCTCCAGCGTCTTGTCCAGCGCGGCACGGGGGCCTGCGCCGTAGGGTGCGCCCTCTTCCGGGGCACCCTCCACGCTGTTGATGGACACCAGCGTGGCAATGTCTTTCAGGATCTGCTCTTTGTTCGCCGCAACAAATGCGTCGATCTTCTGGTTCAAAGCCTCTTGCATCTTTGATTCGTCCTTTCTTCGTCTTTACTCAAGACACGCTGTTGTTATTCTAGCACACTTTGCGATGGAAAACCAGCCTTACACCGCAAACAGACCGCTCAGCGCTCCCAAAAGACCTGCGCTTGCCAGGCCCATGATGATCCCGGCCAGCAGCACGCCGCCCATGCAGGCGATGAGCACATCTTTGAACTTCATGTCGAGGATGGACGCGGCCAGCGTGCCGGTCCATGCGCCGGTACCCGGCAGCGGGATGCCCACGAAGAGCAGCAGCGCCGCCACGAGGCCGCGCCCGGCCTTGGCTTCCAGCGCACGACCTCCTTTTTCGCCCTTGACGATGCAGAAACGGCAGAAGGGGCCGATGATGGGCTTGTGGTAGCCCCAGATGAGGACTTTACGGGCGAACAGATAGATGAACGGCACCGGCAGCATGTTGCCCACCACACAGACCAGATAGGTCGGCAGGATGGGCAGGCCCATCCCGATGCCCACCGGGATAGCGCCGCGCAGCTCGATGAGGGGCAGCATCGAGATAAAGAATACGATGAGATAGCTTTTGAGCATAGAGCCCTCCTTATAAGTCGATGTCCAGCTCCACCGGGCAGTGGTCAGAGCCAAACACCTCGTTGTGTATCTCGGCGGCTTTTATCTTGTCCGCAATGCGGTTCGAGACGATGAAATAGTCGATGCGCCAGCCCGCGTTCTTCTCCCGGGCGTGGAAGCGGTAGCTCCACCAGCTGTATTTCACCTCGTCCGGATGGATGGCGCGGAAGCTGTCGGTGAAGCCCGCCGCCAGCAGCTCGGTCATCTTGGCCCGCTCCTGGTCGGTAAAGCCGGCGCTCATCCGGTTTGTCCTGGCATTTTTGATGTCGATCTCCTCGTGGGCCACGTTCAGATCGCCGCAGAGGATGACCGGTTTTTTGGCATCCAGCTCCAGCAGGTAGGCGCGGAAAGCGTCCTCCCATGTCATCCGGTAGTCCAGCCGCTTGAGGCCGTCCTGACTGTTGGGGGTGTAGCAGTTGACGAGGTAAAACTCCGGGTATTCCAGCGTCAGCACACGGCCCTCGTGGTCGTGCTCTTCAATGCCGATGCCGGTGGCCACGCTCAGCGGCGCGGTCTTGCACCAGCAGGCTGTGCCGGAGTAGCCCTTCTTCTCCGCCGAGTATGTATATTCCGTGTAGCCCTCGGGGGCGAAATCGGCCTGCCCGGGCTGCATCTTGGTCTCCTGCACCGAGAACACGTCCGCGTCCAGCGCGGCGAAGCTTGCGGCAAAATCGTGGGTCAGACAGGCGCGCAGCCCGTTCACATTCCAGCTGATGAGTTTCATGTAACGTCCCTTTCTGTTTTCAGGCCTTATATTTTTCTTTCCAGACACCGCTGCGGAAGCGGGTCACGAAGCAGGTCACGCGGCAGACCCAGTCCACCACCATGGCGATCCAGACGCCGATGGCACCCATGCCCATCCGCACCCCGATGATATAGCTGAAGCCCACACGCCAGCAGGCCATGCTGGCGATGGAGACGATCATCGTGAACTTGACGTCGTTGGCGGCGCGCAGGGCGTTGGGCAGCACGAAGGAGAGAGGCCAGAGCAGCATTGCAAAGCCCGCGTGGATGCAGGCCAGAATGATGGAGAGCTCCATCGTCTCGCCCGAAAGCTCGTAAATGCCCACCAGAGGCCGGACAAAAATCAGGATCAAGCCATTCAGCACACCCATGACGAGATAGGCCCAGCCCAGCAGCTTCTTTGTATAATAGATGGCCTGCTCGTTATCCCCTGCGCCGACGCAGCGGCCCACGACCGTTATCATGGCAAGGCCGATGGCCTTGCCCGGGATGCAGCCCACACCGTCGAGGTTGTTGGCGACGGCGTTGGCGGCGATCTGGACCGTGCCGAAAGTGGAGATCATGCTGACCACGACGATGCGGCCCGCCTCGAACAGACTGTTCTCAAAGGCCGACGGCACGCCGATGCCGAGGATGCGCTTGGCCATACCGGTATCGAGCTTCACGGTCTTCGGCACCGTGAGGGCATGGCCCTTCTGGTAACAGCGGCCCAGAATGAACACCGCCGCGATGACACGGGAGACGACACTGGGCCATGCAACGCCATCGACGCCCATTTTCAGGCCGAAGATGCAGACCGCGTTGCCCACGATGTTGATGATGTTCATGAGGACGCTGATCTGCATGGAGATCTTGGAGTTGCCCATGCTGCGGAAGAGGGCCGCGCCCGCGTTGTACAGCGCGAGGAAGGGGTAGCTCAGGGCGGTTATTTTAAGGTAGAGGACGCCGGCGTCCAGAACGTCCGCGTCGATGGAGCCGTAGCAGGCGCTGATCATGGGTCGGGCGAAAAGGATGCAGAGCGCAGCCACCACGGCACCCAGGACAGCGCTCAGCAGGATGAGCTGGCCCGCACTGGCATTTGCCTTTTCCTGCTCCTTCGCGCCCAGATACTGGCTCACCACCACCGCGCCGCCGGTGGCCAGCGCCGCGAACAGCACGATGATGAGGTTGTTTATCATATCCACGAGGCTGACGCCCGAGATGGCCGCCTCGCCGCAGCGGGAGACCATCATGGTGTCGGCCATGCCCACCGTCACGGCCAGAAACTGCTCGATGAGCAGCGGCCCCACCAGCCGCAGCAGGTCTTTCTGGGAAAACAGCGGCGTCCGCCCGTTGAACCAGCCGGCCTTTTCGCCGGCTGACGCGTTTTTTACCATCTATATTCTCCTTTGTCGTTTGCAATATCACATCTGTTTTTCATTTCAGCGCAGACTTCTCATTTTACGTTATCATCTTAGCACAGCCTTCTCCGCCGTGCAAGAGCCGGAGAGCGGCTTACGAAAATTTATAGTGTTCTTGTTTGAAACACCCCGCCGTTTCGTGCTTCGTCAAATTGCCGGTGAATCTCTCCGGGATTTGTGCGTTGTGCCAAAAGTACCGCATTCCGCCCCTTTTTTGGAAGTTTTTTCAAAAAAGGGCTTGTAATTTTTCTGTAATCGTGCTATTGTTGTATCCAACAAAGGCAGGCTGTTGGATACATAACGTCCCGCCGCCCTTGTTTTTCTTCACGTTTTTACCTTCTTATTATTGCTATTTCCTTCATTTACCTTCTTATCATTTACCCTGCTTGCCTGAAAGGGCAAAAAAGCGATGGCCCACCTGCACTGGGCCATCGCTTTTCTTTTTGTCGTTTATTCTGCGGTCAGCCGGGCAAACGCCTGCCGGACATCGCCGGAGAAGTAGAGAGTCCCCAGCGCACACACCGGGCCGTCATCGCCCAGCTCCACCGCGCGGGCAACGCCCGCCGGGATGTCCGCCGCTGCCTCAGCCTTTCCGCCCCGGGCTCGAATGTGCTCTGCCAGCGTCTCAGCGGGCATGGCGCGGGGCGTGTGGGCCGCGACCGTGACGAACCGCTTTGCCAGCGGCAGCAGCAGTGCCAGCATCTCGTCCACATCCTTGTCGGCCATGATGCTGAGCAGGAAGACGAACTTCTGCCCCGGGAAGCGGTCCCGGAGGCTCTGGACGGTGGCCCGCATCCCGTGGGCATTGTGACTGCCGTCCAACAGGAAAGCGGGCGAATGCCGCAGCAGCTCGAACCGGCCCGGCCAGCTCACCTGTTCGAGGCCGGTGCGGATGGCGCTGTCGGGGATGTTCCATCCCCTGCCCCGCAGCACACGGAGGGCCGTGATGGCGAGGGCGGCATTTTTCGGCTGATAGCTGCCGATGAGGGGCAGACGGACACCGTCCAGCCCGTCGAAATCGAAGGTGACGGCGTCGAGGTCGCCGCCCTCCACTTTGAGGCGGGAGAGATCCACCACCGTGAGAGGCGCGTTCTGCTCCTTGGCCACACGGGCGATCACAGCGTCCGCTTCCGGCACACCGCCGTAACTCACCACCGGACTGCCCGGCTTGATGATACCGGCCTTGGCAGCGGCGATGTCCGCGATGGTGGGGCCGAGTTCTTTTACATGGTCCATGCCCAGCGCCGTGATGACCGCGCACTCAGGCGGGTCGATGACGTTGGTAGAGTCCAGCGTACCGCCGAGGCCCACTTCCAGCACCACGATGTCGCATTTTTCTTCCGCAAACCAGAGCATCCCCAGGGCCGTGATGATCTCGAACTCGGTAGGGACGTCGGCCATGGCGTCTGCCGCCGGGCGGACTCGCTCCACCAGACGCACCAGCGCGTCGTCGGGTATCTGTTCGCCGTTTACCTGAATGCGCTCGTTGAAGCGGTTGATGAAAGGCGAAGTGTACAGGCCCACCCGATACCCCGCCGCCTGCAGGCAGGACGCCAGCATGGCGGCAGTGCTGCCCTTGCCGTTGGTACCCGCCACATGGACGAAGCGGAGCTTCTTGTGGGGGTCGCCCAGCGCCGCCAGCAGAGTGCGGGTGCGGCTGAGGCCCGGCTTGTGGCCGGCCCACTGGACAGCGTGGATGTATTCCAAAGCGGATTCGTAGTTCATAGAAACGCCTCGTTTTATTTGTTTCATTTTTAGGGAAGCGGCTGCGCGCGCTGGTGGCGCGGATTTGGTTCTCTTTTTCGGTCAAATGGCTATGCGCTCCGCGCGGGCCAGAGCGCTCTTTCATTAAGGCTGATTGTTCTCTTTTGATGTCAAAAGAGAACCAGAAAACCACCAGCGATTTCGACGCGCTGGATCCACGAGAAAGGGGCTGCTCGCCCCTTTCAGACCCCGAAGGGGAAGTCGAAACGGAAAAAAGCTAGTCGCTGCGCTTAACGCTTTTTTCTCGTTTCTCCGATTTGCTGCTTCGCAGCGGGTGTTACGCCCTCGCAGGGCGTGAAGTTCAGCAGAAAGGTAAAATCTTCGGCGGAGCCGTAAATGGGAGAAGCACAAAAAAATGCGTTTAGCGAAGCGGCTAGCATTTTTGGGCTTCGACTTCTTCTTTGGAATTGTTAAGGGCGAGCAGCCCTTAACTCGTTGCGGGGAGAGTGGAGTCCAGAGGTAGGGAGGGGGGAGTCGAAACACCCCTCCCTACCTCTGGCCCGCGCGGAGCGCAAGCCTTTATCGTTTTGCCATTGCCATCAGCGCCCGATTCTCGAGCAGAATACGCAGCAGCACCGTATTCACCGCCGTGAGCACCAGCGCATTCGGGATGCGGGCGATGAGCACTGCCCATGCATAGCCGTAAAAGATGTGGAGCGCCAGCGAGTTGATGACCATCGAGCCGACGCAGTGTGCCGCCAGCACACTGCACCACAGCCGGTTGCCGGTGCGCAGATGGGAAAGCTTCTGCCAGCCCAGGCCGCCGACCAGGCCGATGGACGCCGCACCCAGCGTGATGAGCGGATTGATGGCATAGCCAGCCAGCACGCCGCCGATGATGTCGGCCACCATGCCCACGACGAAACCCGCCCACGGTCCAAAGAGGATGCCCGCCAGCAGCACCGGCAGACTTCCCAGATTGAACCGGACAAAGCCGGTGGAGATGCTCAGCACCCGGGAAAAGACGATGCTCATGGCGATGAGCAGAGCCATCGCCGTCAGGGTGCGCACGGAGATCCTGGATTCGTTTTTCATATCAACTGTCCTCCTGTTTTCAGGAACTGCGGGGGAGCAGAAAGAAACGCCCTCCCCTGTGACAAACCGCACAAAGGAGGGCGTGAGTTCAACAAACTTCACTTCCGGACGACGCCGTGCAGACGGCCTCGCCCGCACCCAAGTCCATGCAGCAGCGGGATGCAGGCCATGCACCGCGGGTCTCCCTTCGTCCGCAGCACAACTCCCCGTTGATGCGGCACTTGACGCGCATAGCCTTACTCTGTTGATACTGTTATTATATGCTTTTTTTCGCCCTGTTTCAATCACGGGATGCAACAGGTTTGCTAAAACAAGGCCGCAGAATTTATCACATATGCTCAAAGTCTTTCTTTTTTGGCCCAAACGTGATAAGATGGACATGATATTGAAAGGGGCTTTCCCGCCCCGGAAAGGATTTTTCACGATGAAATTCAGTGAGATGACCTATACCCGCCCTGACATCGACGCGCTGCTGGCCCGCTGCAAAGAGCTGACCGCAAAGGCAGCTGCCGCTGACAGCGGCGAGGCCCTTGTGGAGGTTTACTACGAGCAGAGCCGCGCCTTCGCCGACTACAACACGGCGGCCAACCTCGCCAACATCCACTACACCTGCGACACCCGCGACGCCTGCTGGAAAGCTGAGCAGGACTTCTTCGACGCCAACGGCCCGGCAGTGTCCAACGCCAGCGTCGAGATCAGCCGCGCCTTCCTCGCCAACCCCCATGTGGACGCCCTGACCGAGGCCTTCGGCTCCACCTGTGTGGCCGGCATGAAGAACGCCGTGCTGGGCATGGACGAGCGTACCGTGGCCCTTCAGCAGGAGTACAACGCCCTCGTCAGCACCTACCAGCAGATCTACGGCGGTGCGCTGGTGGAGTTGGACGGCAAGCAGCTCACCATCCCCCAGCTTGGCCCCTACAAGGAGAGCACCGACGCTGCCGTCCGCCGGGCCGCTTATGAGGCCGAGGCCGGTTACTTCGACGCCCACCGCGCCGAGCTGGACGAGCTGTACACCAAGATCGTCAAGAACCTGAACCAGCAGGCTCAGGTGATGGGCTATCACGACTACAGCGAGCTTTCCTATGTTCGGATGAACCGCATCGGCTACGGCCCCGAGGACATCAAGCGCTTCCGCGACCAGGTAGCCCACGACGTCGTGCCGGAGCTGCAGAAGGTCATCGCTCTCAAGAACAGGCGCACCGGCATCCAGCACCCCACTTTTGCCGACCTGCCGGTGGCTTTCAAGGACGGCAACCCCAAGCCCATCGAGGGCTATGACGCCCGGATGGCCGCCGCCCGCACCATGTACCATGAGCTCAGCCCCAAGACGGCAGAGTTCATCGACTTCATGCAGGACAACGAGCTGTTCGACGTCGAGAGCCGCCCCGGCAAGATGTCCGGCGGCTACATGACCAGCCTGCCTTCCTATAAAGCCCCCTTCATCTTCGCCAACTGGAACAATACTTCTGCTGACGTGGATGTTCTGACCCACGAGTGCGGCCACGCCTTTGAGGGCTATGTGGCTGAGCGCGATCCGAAGATCCCCGCCGACCTCGAATGCCCCGGCATGGAGAGCGCCGAGATCCACTCCATGGCCATGGAGTTCCTCACCGCACCGTGGCACCACCTGCTCTTCGGCAAGGACACCGACAAGTACGCCCTGCTCCACGCCGAGGACAGCTTCCTCTTCCTGGCCTACGGCTGCGCGGTGGATGAGTTCCAGCACATCATGTACCAGAACCCCGACCTGACCCCCGACCAGCGCAACCAGACCTGGCTGGAGCTGGAGCACAAGTACCGCCCCTGGATCGATTTCGACAACCTGCCCTTCTATGGCCGCGGTGCAGGCTGGCAGCGTCAGCTCCACATCTACGAATGCCCCTTCTACTATATCGACTACTGCCTGTCCACCATGGCCGCTCTGCAGTTCTTCCTGCTGAGCCTCCATGACCAGAAGGATGCATGGGAGCGCTATCTGCGCCTCGTCCGCCGTGCCGGCACGGCCAGCTACACCGAGCTGTGCGAGACCGCCGGCCTGCAGGTGCCGTTCAACGACGGCTCCATCAAGGCCATCGCCCAGCAGATGAGCCAGTGGATCGCAGAGCATCAGGTCTGATCGCCCTCTCAGGCGCTTCGCACCCTCTCGCCTCCTGCTGGCCGCTGGCCCTGCTATGATGAGCAGCCGCTTTTCTCTTGAAAACACCGGATATATTTTGTATTATATAGGTATATCATGCCATCTGCGGCAAAAGGAGCGGTACTCATCATGCCAGAAAAGAAAACCAGCGGCATCAAGAATTTCTTTGAAGAGTTCAAAGCCTTCGCCATGCGCGGCAATGTGCTCGACATGGCAGTCGGTGTGGTCGTCGGCTCGGCTTTCACCGCCATCGTCAACTCTCTGGTAAACGACATCATCTCCCCCATCATCGGCCTGTTCTTCAACGCCGATTTCTCGGATGTCGTCATCCAGATCGGCGATGTCGGCATCGGCGTCGGTGCTTTCCTCAACGCCATCATCAACTTCCTCATCGTGGCCTTCGTGCTGTTCGTGACCATCAAGACCATCAATATGCTGCACAAGAAGCCCGTGGAAGAGCCAAAGGAGCCCACCACCAGGAAATGCCCCTACTGCCAGAGTGAGATCTCTATCAAGGCTGTCCGCTGCCCCCACTGCACTTCGAAGCTTGAGGGCTTCCCCGAAGCAAAGCTGTAATTTTCCCTGTTTTCTCCCCGGCGCTGTCCGCTCTTTGGACGCCGCCGGGGCTTTTTTGTGCCCTTTTTTCGGGGCGCAGAAAAGAAAATCAGAATTTTTTTCAAAAAAAGTATTGCTTTTTCGGGCGAGTCATGGTATTATATCAGAGTCGTCACGACGCAACAGAATATGGACGGTTAGCTCAGCTGGTAGAGCATCTGCTTGACGTGCAGGAGGTCACAGGTTCGAGTCCTGTACCGTCCACCATACAGTTCGTACTCGAACCCGATTCTTTATGAGAAAGGGTTCGGGTACGTTTTTTGTTTACAGGAGGTTCTGCGGAAGGACTACTCGGAACGGTAAACGAGCAAAGGCAGGGTATCACCATGGCGGTGGTATCCTACCTTTTGCTTTGCGGGATCAAGTTCGCTTTGTGCGAACTTGGTCGTTCCCCTATATGGCGCGTTTGGGGGTAGTCGCTGCGTACGTGCGTACCGGGAGCCTGTACACCTCTGACAAGGTGTAACACACTAGACTTTGTTCCAAAGTCCGTGTGCTAAGGGGGCAGACCCCTTAGAATCCCTGTGGAGCGTGTACGCACGTACGCAGAAAAATGGAAAAATTTCACTATATCGGGGTGTTCTTTCATGGAGGAGTGTGGTATACTCGGCTTAGCCCAGTAAATCGGAAGTTGTGGAGGTGCTTTATGAACGAGAGAGAAAAAATTATCCGATTATGGTTTGATATGTGGATTAAGAAAGCAGATTTAGGAATTGACAATATTTTTACAGATGATGTTGTATATACTGAGAGTTGGAGACCTAAATATGAAAACCGCAAAACGGTAAAGCACTGGTTTGACGAATGGAATACACGCGGAAGTGTTCTTGTCTGGGAGATTAAGCAATTTTTTCATCAAGGCAATCAAACAATCGTGGAGTGGTATTTTAAAAACAAAATGAATAATGGAAATGTTGAAGAATTTGACGGAATATCTTTAATTGTATGGACACAGGATAACAAAATAAAATCATTAAAAGAGTTTGGTTGCAATCTTCATAATTACAATCCATATCGAGATAGTGATATTCCCGTATTTCGAGAAGAAAAAGCAAATTGGTTTTGAGAGGACTATAAATTCCAGTTTGTCGCACTCGTTCCAGCAGGGTTTGGGGCAGGCACGCCCCAACAAGAGCACTTCAAAAACGCGGGAGCGTTGCAGAAGTGCAGTCCCGGAAGGGCAAGAAATTTTCAAAAATTGAAAATTTGTGGCCACGGGACGATTCTTGCTCTCACCTTTTTCGCTGCGTT
>OGIK01002422.1_pt1 | contig 11759 bp, 9 predicted proteins | sample 1571781 | NCBI WGS metagenome assembly OGIK01 (sample SAMEA2581956, study PRJEB24529) | metagenome | biome: Human gut stool | place: China | collected 2011
TGCAGACGGATTCTGATTTTCTCTTTGACTGCCATTGCTTACGCCTCCTGAAAAAATTGATTTTGCCCTAGGCGAGCCGATAAATTACTCTACACAGTTCCGGGTGTTCCTCGATTTGGCACTATAAAAACCGGTGAACCGCATGGCAGTTCTCCCGGAAACATATTAGCAAATCAAATCCGAACATTGGTTCCGCCCGTTTCGCAGAGGAGTAACTTCTCTGCCGAGGGAACGTATTCCATCGCTGTCAGTAATTCTTTCGCCCGGTTCTAAGATCGGACATACTCCGCGGAAATAACCCATCTCAGCTATCGCCGGATGACAACCTCCCGCATCTACGCATATCGCTGGCCTGCACGACTTGTATCGCACAAGCCCTTTGCAGCCGAGAGTTATTCTATCACACCTTCGTGCATTTGGCAAGTGTTTTTTAGAAAAAAGAACGAATTTTCTTTTTTATTTTCTCCGTTTTGTCAAAGCGCGCATTTTCTGTGCAAGATGCACAATCCGCAGGCTTTTCTGCCGGTGGAAAACTCCCCTGCCCCGCTTTTGCAGAGGTAGTATGGACGGTTTTGCTGCGGATTATACCTATTATATAAAGGGAAGCGGCCTCACCCTCTCAGTCACTTCGTGCCAGCTCTCCCAAAGGGAGAGCCCTTGGCAGTCCACGCAAACTTCATCTCTTTACCAAGGCCTCTCCCCTTGGGAGAGGTGGATGCGAACGTAGTGAGCAGACGGAGAGGGCGAGGCTGCTTTCCTGCCGCGCTGCTGCTTCCGCAGGAAGCAGGCGCTACAGATGCCGGTCGCCTTTACGACCCCACCCGTGAAAATGGCATACCGGAGCGTCCGCAGACGCTCCGGTATGCCGAAAATATAAATAATTCTTCCGCTGAAGACGGCCAGAGCAAAGCGGAGGCCATTTAGATCATTTCTTTTTCAGCTGTTCCGCCAGCTCATCCCGGGGCGTGATGTAGACCGTGGTGTACACCTCGTACAGCACCATGCCGGGTTTGGCACCGCTGGCTTTCCAGATGTTTTTCACCTCGGTGGTGTCCACCGCCACCTTGGCACCGGTGCCCGCCTTGTAGGTGCTGGAGTAGATGACTGCCAGCTCCGCGGCCTCCTGCCTGGTGGTGTCCGGGATCTCCTCGCCCCGGCTCATGACCACAACGTGGCTGCCGGGGGCCTTCTGCACATGGAACCACAGGTCTTTGCCCCGGGCGGTGTGCAGGGTGAGCTTGTCGTTCTGGGCGTTGTTGCGGCCCACCAGGATCTCAAAGCCATCGGTGGAAGTGAACCGCAGGAAATCCGCCGGTTTCTGGCGCTTATCCCGCTGCTTGTAGTATTTCAGGTAGCCCTGACTCTTCAGCTCTGCCCGGATCTCGTTAAGGGCCGCTTCACCGGAAGCGGACTCCACCTCGTAGAGCACCGTTTCCAGATAGGCGATCTCCTTTTCACCCTCTGCCAGCAGATCCACCAGCATCCGGGCGGCGGTTTGCTTCTTTTTATAGTTTTTGAAGAAGTTCTGAGCGTTCTGGCTGGGGGTGAAGCGCAGGTCCAGCGGGATGGTCACCTCTTTGCCCTCGTCGTACCAGTTGGGCACCGTGATGCTCTTCATGCCCTTCTGGGCCAGATAGAGGTTTGCCGAGAGCAGCTCGCCGTACAGCCGCAGCTTTTCGCTCTTGCCGCTGGCAGCAAGCTCTTCCTGACGGGCGGCCTGCTTGCGCACGGCGCGCTCGTACATATTGTGCACGGCCTTGTGCAGCTCCTTGCTTTTGGTGCGCAGGCGTTCCGCGCGGTCCTTCTCAGCGTAGTAGCCCTCCAGCATGGCGTTGAAGGAGGGCCATTCCTTTATTATATACTTTTCGCCGTACTGCTGCGGGCGGAAGAAGGTATACTCGATGGGCTTTCCGCTGGGGTCGGTGACGCTGCAGGGCGTACCGCCGGTTGCGTGCTCTTCCTTCAGCTCGTCGATGGCAGCCATAAGCTTGCGCTTCTGTTCCTCGGTCAGCTCATTGGCGGGCAGATGTTCGCCGTCAAAGGCACGCCATGCAGCTTCGCGGCAGACCACCGGGCCAACACCGGCCACGGTCTTGTTGAGGGCATCTGCCACCGGCAGATCTCTCTGGCAGGCTGCTGCCACGATGGACGCACTGCTCACCAGCAGGAAGTCCGGTCTTGCAGGCTTGGGCGGCGTGGTGTAGGGCAGGCCCGGCAGCAGCTGGCGCACATCGCTGTCCTCAAAATCCACGCGCTTGAGTGCGTCAATGATCTTGCCGTTCTGCACCAGAACCAGATTGGAGTAGCGGCCCATCAATTCGGCACACAGGGTGTTGCGCACAAGGTCGCCCATCTCGTTGGTGCACTGAAAATCAAAATACACGATGCGGTCTCCCGGCTCCATGTGCACGTCCAGCAGCCTGCCGCCGGTGAGATGCTTGCGCATCAGCATACAGAAGGAGGGCGGCGTTTCCGGGTTTTCAAAGCTTTCTTCGGTCAGGCACACGCGGGCGGAACCGCTGCGGGCCGAAAGCAGCAGCGCATAGGTATCCGTGCGGGTACGCAGGGTGAGCACCAGCTCATCACGGGTGGGTTCAAATAGTTTTGCGATCTTGGCGTCGGTCAGCGTTGCTTTGAGCTCTGCTGCCGTAAGGGCCAGTGTCGCGGCATCCAATGCCATAGTGTTTACCTCATTTAACGATTTTAAATGGCCGTCGCATTCGCTTTGGCCATAATCAGCAGAATTTTTATTTGTATTTGTAATTCGGCAAAGCCTGCGGGCTTTGCCGAATTACTCTTTCACAGAAGAGGCTTGCAGCGGCAATCTTCATCTCAGCCGGAAAATCGCTGCAAGAAAAAGCAGCAGCTTTCCCTTATAAATACGTATACGGGTCCCGGTTCTCGGTGCTCACCAGCACTTCCAGCTCCGGCAGGGCGGCGCGCAGCTTTGCAGCCACGGCGGCAGTCACCGGAAATTCGGTGGCATAGTGGCCCGCCGCAATAAGCGAAAGGCCCAGCCGCTTGGCATCGATGGCGTGGTGGTGGTTGGCTTCACCGGTCAGCAGGCAGTCCGCGCCCATAGCAATGGCATCTGCAAACAGGCTTCCGCCCGCACCGCTGATGACCGCCAAGCGCTTGACCGGCTTACCCGCATCCACAAACTTCACCTGCACCGCCGGGCCGTTCTTCGGCTGGTTGCAGCGCGCAGCAAGCTCCTGCTGTGCCTTGCGGGCAAGCTCCGGAACCGCGATTTCTTCAATGGCTCCCACACGGCCGCAGCCCTCGGCAAAGGTTTCCATATTCTTCATGTCAAAGATGCCTGCCAGCACTTCGTTCACGCCGCCCTCGGCAGCATCCAGATTGGTGTGCATACAGATGGCAGAAATGCCCGCCTGCACCAGCTGGAAAGGCACATCCTGCGGGCCGATCTTTTTGAGCGGATCAAAAATGACCGGGTGGTGGGACACGATCATCTCACACTGCTTTGCGGCGGCTTCGGCCACCACTTCGGGGGTGATGTCCAGTGCTGCCAGCACCCGGTGCATCTGCCCGCCGCAGTCCACCAGCAGGCCGGGATTATCCCAGTGTTCCGCCAGCTCCAGCGGCGCGATGGCCTGCATTGCTTCGTATACCTGCCGTACTGTTGTCATCCTTCTGTCCCCTCTTTTAAAATTGCATCGATCTCGGCGGCAAGCGGACTGCCATCCGGCACGCCAAGGCGCATCCGGGGCAGCTTTGCCTTCTGCCAGTCGGCGTAGCCTTTTCCCTCGGGCCACTCTCCCGTACTGCCAAACAGGCACTCGGCAAAGGTGGGCGCATACACCCTGCCGGTGTACTCCGCCGCCATCACCGCGTACCAGCGGCCCGCCGCCTGCACCGGGCGGTCGGCTGCAAAGGAGAAGCCATGCTCCCACAACCAGCGGCGCAGCGCGTCGTGGCGGGTGGCCGGGATCATGATGATCCGCGGCCCTCCCACGGTGAACACCCACGGGGCTTTCTCTAAAATTTCCCAAGTGGTCTGGGCGGAAACGCCCGCCAGCACGATGCTGTCTACTTCGTTCTCCGTAAGCACAGAAAGACCGTCGCCAAGCCGAAGCTCAGCGCGGTCTTTACAGCCTGCATGTTCCAGCGTCTGCTCTGCCTTTGCCAGCGGGCCGGGCCGCAGGTCGGCACCGATTACCTTCGGGTATTTTCCCGAAGCCGCCAGCACCGCCGTCAGCTTGCCGTGGTCGCAGCCGATGTCCGCCACCGGCTCTCCCGGCCGCACAAGCTCTGCGGCGGCAGCCAGACGCGCATCCAGTGTGGGCAGCAATTTATGCCTTCTTTGCGGCCAGATGCTCGTTCAGCTTCTCGATCAGCTCATCGCAGTCCACGCCGTGGACAGCACAGGCCTCCTCGATGCTCTCGCCGCGGGATGCAGGGCAGCCCAGACAGTGCATGCCGATCTCCATGAAGTAGGGAGCGGTGGTCTGGTCCATATCTAGGATATCGCCGATGATGGTCTCGCGGGTCACCTGCTTTGCGTCCTTGTGTTCTTCCTTCTTGAGCATATTGAAAATATCAAACATGATGGTTTTCCTTTCCTGTTGGGTAAAATCACGGCATAACCTACCGTTCTTCTATACTATACCCTAAACCGATACTGTTTTTCAAGTATCTGCTGGAATTTTCAGCGTTTACTGGTAATTCTTATCCAGCGAGAAGCCGCGCCCGCTCACCTCGGTCACATGGCTCACGATCATAAAGCAGGTGGGGTCGATGGCATGGGCCAGCTTTTCCAGCTTCGGCAGCTGGCGGTTGCTCACGATGCTCAGCAGCACCTGCTCCGGCTCGTGGCTGTAGCCTCCCTCGCCATGCAGCACGGTCACACCGCGGTCCAGCTGGGTGAAGATGGCCTCGCGGATATCATCGGCGTGCTGGCTGATGATCTTTACCTCGGTGCGGGTAGTTCCGAAGATGAGCACCTTGTCCAGCACCACCGTATACACGATCACCATCACGATGCCGTACAGACACTGCTGCAGCGGGCTGAACGCCGCCTGCAGGCAGAGGATGAGCATATCGAACACCAGCATACTGGCCGACACCGGGATGTGGAAATATTTGTTCAGCACCAGCGGAGGGATGTCCATGCCGCCGGTGGATGCGCCTGCCCGGATGGTGATGCCCAGCGAAATGCCTACGCCGAGGCCTGCAAAAATGGTGTTGAGCACCAGATCATCGGTGAGCACAAAGCCTGTGAACACCCGCTCCCACAGGGCCAGAAACAGGGGGCTGAGCACGGTGCTGGCAATGGTGGTGATGGCAAAGCGCCGCCCTAGCAGCACCCAGCCCACCGTAAGCATGGTCATGTTGATGACGAACAGCACACCGGACACCGGCAGTCCCAATGCACGGTTGATGCCCAGTGCGATGCCGGTGGCGCCGCCGGTGATCAGGCCTGACGGCACAAGAAACAGCACCACCGTGAGCGCATACAGTGCATTGCCCACGATGATGGACAGCGAATTGAATGCGATCTGCTGCTCATATGAAAGCTTTATCATCTTTTGTCCCTCATTCTTGAAGTTCTTTCTTCTATGATAACGAAAAAATCCGCATTTATCAAGCGTTTTGCCCATAAATGCGGAATAATCCCGGAATAAATTACATTTTGTTGTTTACTGTGCAGAGGTCTCCTGCACCGGTTCCTCGTCCTCCAGCAGACGCAGACCGGCGGTATCCGTCACCGGCAGCGAGAACACGATCGCACCCGCCTTTGGCCCGGCACCGTCCATGATGGCTTTCATGATGCGGTTCTTTTCCGGCGTGCGGGCCACGATGAGCACCAGCTCCTTTTCGTTCACCAGCTCCACGCCAAGGAACTGGGCTGCGCCTTCCATGCCGGTACCCTTGGCGTGGATCACCGTGCCACCGCCGGCACCTGCGGCGCGGGCGGCATCCATAATGGTGCCGGTGTGGCCCTGATTGGCGATTACCAGCAGCAGTTCGTAACGGGTATCCTTCAAGGTGCTCTCCTCCTTCAATGTCAGCGGCTGGTGCTGGGTGAGGAACATCAGCGCCCTTCTGCCGCCGATGCTGCTCAGCGGCACCGTGAATGCAATGCCGGTGCCCGGCACGTCGATGCGCATTTTGCGGCGCAGGTCTGTCCGGACGGCCTTCCATGTATCCTCTGTCACCACCGCCAGCAGCACCGCCTTCTCGGTCTTTTCCAGACCCAGCGTGGCCAGAGTCTCCCGCACCGCTGTGCCGCTGCCCACCGTGCGCAGGTTCACATCCACGCCGCGCTGCTGGTACAGCTGCAAAAAGGCATCGGTGGAGCGGCGGTCGGTGATGGTCACCATCAAAAACAACGAACTCATGCCGCGCCCTCCTTACAGTTCAATGATATCATCGTCCGGCAGACCGGCAAAGGCCGCACCCATGGCCGCAGGCTGCAGCCGCCGGGCCTTGCGGGTGCGCAGCTGTGCCACAAGGCCCATCAGCTGCACCGTAATGAGCGGGGTCATGGCCACCATGGCCACCACGCCGAAAGCGTCGGTGACGATATTGCCGTCCACGGCCACGCAGGCACCCTGTGCCAGCGGCAGCAGGAAGGTGGCTGTCATGGGGCCGGATGCCACGCCGCCCGCGTCAAATGCAATGGCGGTGAACAGCTTTGGCACCACAAAGGAGATGCCAATGGCAAACACATAGCCCGGCACGAGGAACCACAGGATGGAAACGCCGGCGAGCACCCGCACCATGGCAAGGCCCACCGAGATGGAAACGCCTGCTGAAAGGGCTGTGCCCATGGCCTTGGCCGAAATGGCACCGTCGGTCACCTCTTCCACCTGTTTGTTCAGCACATAGACGGCCGGCTCGGCCTTGACGATGAAGTAACCGATGAGCATTCCAATGGGAATGATGATCCAGCGGAAGCTCTGCCCGGCCAGCACCTGACCCAGATAATTACCGGCGGGCATAAAGCCCACATTTGCGCCGGTGAGGAACAGCACAAGGCCCACGTAGGTATACGCAAGACCCACCGCAATGCGGCCCAGCGACCGGCGGTCCATGTGCAGAGCCACAAATTGAAAAATGCCGAACATCACGATGATGGGCAGCAGCGAGACAGCGATCTCTTCCAGATACGTAGGCAGGCTGACATGGAACAGCTGCCACAGCTCCACCGAGTCGCTCACCTCCGGCAGCACCGGCGGGATATAGGTGCTGTCCGAGGCGCGGAATACGATGCCCAGAATGAGCACCGCCAGAATGGGGCCGATGGAGCACATGGCCACCAGACCAAAGCTGTCGTCCGCCGCGTGGCGGTCGCCGCGGATGGACGAAACACCCACGCCCAGCGCCATGATAAAGGGCACAGTCATGGGGCCGGTGGTCACACCGCCGGAATCAAAGGCCACAGCAAGAAATTCCTTGGGCACAAACGCCGCCAGAAGAAAGATCATGCCGTAGAACAGCACCAGCAGCTTTGGCAGCGAGATGCCAATGAGCATACGCAGGAAGGCAAACACCAGAAACAGGCCCACGCCCGCCGCCACCGATAAAATAAGGGTGCGGTTCGGGATGGAGGGCACCTGATTTGCCAGCACCTGCAGGTCCGGCTCCGAAATGGTGATGAGGAAGCCCAGCAGAAAGCCGATGCCCAAGATCACCGGCAGCTTCCGGCTTTTGGTGATCACCGCACCCACGCGCTCGCCCATGGGGGTCATGCTCATCTCCGCGCCCAGTGTGAAGAACATGATGCCCACCACGATCATGGCGGCCCCCAGCAAAAAGCACAGCAGGATGCTGGGCGACACCGGCGCAATGGTAAAGCAGAGCACCAGCACGATGGCTGCAATGGGCAGCACTGCCTGTAGCGCTTCCAATAGTTTTTCCCGCAGTTTCGGGAGGGATGCTTTCAGGATAGCGTCCACCGCCTTTCGCCGTTTTATATCCAGTTTGTACAAATCACAAACAAGTATATGAATAGTATACAAGGCAAAAGCCGCCCCGTCAACAAACGGAGCGGCAAAGATCGGCAAAGACGCAAAAGCTTTACAGTTTCTTCCAAGTTTGTCTTTATTTCGTCAGATCTCCTGCTTTGCCAGCACGTCCGAGGTGGGGGTCTGGAACACCGGGATATTGGCATAGGGGTCAGCCACTTCTTCTGCAGGCAGGCTCTTCATGTAGGCATCCATGCTCTCGGCCACCTTCTTGGCCACAGCCACCGCCTCCACCACGGTGCGTGCGCCCATCACGGCATCGCCGCCGGCAAACACGCCCTCGCGGGTGGTGCTGCCGTCCTCGCTGACGGTGAGCAGACCCTTCTGGTTGGTCTCGATGCCGGTAGTGGTCTTGACGAGGTTGCTCTCCGAACCCTGGCTGACCGACACGATCACGCCGGTGTGGGGGTAGAAAATCTCACTGCCCTCCACCTGAGTGAACCTGCCATCTTCGCCCTTGACGGTATCGCGGCAGATCAGGCCGTTCTCGCGGATCTCCACCGGTGCTTTGCAGAAGCGGAAGCCCACGCCCTCCAGCTTTGCATAGCTCACCTCGTATTCGGAAGCACTGATGCAGCTCTCGTCGCGGCGGGCATAGCAGGTGACGTGGCGGGCACCGTTGCGGATGGCGGTGCGGGCGCAGTCCATGGCAGAGTTGCCCACGCCGATCACGGCAATATCATCGCCCAGACGGAACGCCTTGGAGTTTGCCAGATAGTCGATGCCAAAGGCCACATTGCCCAGCGTCTCGCCCTTGATATGCATGGCGTTTGCCTTCCACAGACCGGCACCGATGAACACGCTCTTGTAGCCGTCGCGGAACAGATCATCGATGGTGATGGTCTTGCCGATGGTGGTGTTGGGCCGCACCTTGATGCCCTTCAGCTCCAGATGGCGGTACTGGAAATCGTCCAGCACGCTGTCCGGCAGGCGATAGTTGGGGATGCCGTAGCGCATGACGCCGCCGATCTTATCCCGGGCATCAAAGATGGTCACATCGTAGCCCCAGCGTGCCAGCAGCACCGCAATGGTCAGGCCCGCCGGGCCGGAGCCAACGACTGCCGCCTTCATGCCATTTTTGGGGGCAGGGCCGGCGGTCATTTTGTTGGCGTAGGTCGTGGAAATGTAGTCCTCAATAATGGAGAAGTGCACCGGGTCGTGGCTGGGCATCCGGTTGCGCACGCAGTGGCCCTCGCACTGGTTCTCGTGGTTGCACACCAACGCACAAACGGTGGTCAGCGGGTTATTCTCAAACAGCATCCTGCCAGCTTCGTCCATCTGGTTTGCCTTGAGCAGCCGAATGACCTCCGGGATGTTGGTGTGGATGGGGCAGCCCTGCTGGCACAGCGGCTTTTTGCAGCCCAGACAGCGGTTGGCTTCGTCCAGAACGTGAAGTGCCATGAAGTTTCCTCCTTATTGCGTGCAGTTTTCTGATTTCATTCTCGTTTGTTGTATCCAACATTGCATTGTTCTAATCATACACCACAAACCGTCCGGGCACAAGTGTTTCTGCATAAAATTTTTTCGATTATTTTTTGTCAATTCGTCAAAAAGATAATTTTTTGACGATATACTCCCCCCATCGGCCCGGGCACCCGGCGGCACAGTGCGCCAAAATCGCTGGCTCCTGCCTGTGCCGCCGCCATGCGGGCGCAGGCATCGTTTTCTTTTTCCAGCTTTGCCAGCGAGTGGCTCAGCGGCAGGGATGCATGCTTCAGCAGCGGAAGTGTTTCCCGCCTTGCCCCCAGCAAATGCAGATAGGGCGGCAGGGCAGGCACGGTATCTGCCGTATAGCCCAGTGCTGCATCCATGGCAAGGCGGCGCATCCGGGCCCGGGGGTAGCGCACAGTGGTCAGCGCGTCCAGCAGCTGGGGCAGGCCGGTGCAGCTGCGCACGGCGTTTTCCAGCCGGTGGTCCAACCCCTCGGAAACGCCCCGCACTGCGGCAAAAGGTTCCGGTCGTGCACAGGCCGCCCGCAGCAGAGCCAGCTCACACCGGCCCGCAGCGGCATGATCCGTATACATTCCGTCGATTTCCGCTTTTTTGTACAACTCCAGTGCTTTTTCCGGCACATAAGGAGTCAGTGCATCCGCGCCCTGCTCTGCCCAGAGGGCGCGCAGCGCGCTGGCACTAGCAAACTGTGCGTGGCCGCTTTCGGCAAGGGCCTGCCCGTGGCCCGCCCCCACGCGGGGCAGCGGCACTGGGGTCATGGGTGCCTCCTGTTCCAGAATGGCCTTGCAGTATTCCACTGCCAGATTGTTGTTGGGCTTATCCAACAGCGCGGCCAGTGCCGTGCCCGGGCAGAGCGTTTCCACCGCTGCCTGCCGCGCAGCGGCAAAGCTGCGGGCACCGGCTGCAAGCTGGCGCTTCAGCTCGGTGCGGTAGGCCTCGCTGTTCAGTACCCGGGCAGCTTCCATCAGCAGGGCTGCGTCCGGCGTCTCTGCCCCGAACACCAGCGCATCGCACCCGGCGGCGGCAAGGATGCGCACCCCCGCCCGGGCAAAAGCCTCTGCCCCCGCACAGGCACAGGGCGCAGGCAGCGCAAATATCAGATCTGCCCCGCACTGCAGGGCGGCCTGCACCCGCGCCGCTTCCGGCAGAAGCGGCAGTGCGCCGCGCTGGGTCAGCCCGCAGCTCATGGCCACCGCCACATGCTGTGCTCCCAGCGCTTTTGCCTGCGCCAACTGCCATGCATGGCCGTTGTGAAAGGGGTCGTACTCTGCAATGATACCGGCAAATTTCATAGATAAGCTCCTCTGCAGGGCTGCTGCGCCCTCGGAAAGATTGTTAAATTTATATCGTATATACAGAAAACTGCAGTGGTTTTGCGCATTTGTGGGCAGGATGTACAAAAACCTTGTACACAAGCTTTACCGCTTTGCCCGGGTTGCGGCTTGAAAAGCCGCCCACCCTATTATATAATAAACACAGGAATCTGTAAAATTCTGTCCTCAGGTTTAAAAAGAGGACAGACCAAAAACATACAGGAGGCAACACAGATGAAAGTTCTGGTTATTAACTGCGGCTCTTCTTCTCTGAAGTATCAGCTGATCGATATGGACGGCGAGAAGGTGCTGTGCAAGGGCCTGTGCGAGCGCATTGGCATGGAAAGCAGCATGATCACCCATGAGGCAAACGGCCACAAGGCCACCACGCCCGCCATCTTCCCCACCCACACCGAGGCATTTGCCGAGGTCGTGAAGAAGATGACCACCGGCGAAGGCAAGTGCATCAACGACGTCAGCGAGATCGATGCCATCGGTCACCGTGTCGTGCACGGCGGCGAGAAGTTCAAGGAGAGCTGCCTGATCACCGACGAGGTCATCGAGACCATCCGCGAGCTGAGCCCTCTGGCTCCCCTGCACAACCCCGCCGGCATTCTGGGCATCGAGGCCGCACGCAAGGTGTTCGGCAACATCCCCATGGTGGCCGTGTTCGATACCGCTTTCCACAGCACCATGCCTCCGAAGGCTTATATGTACGCCATTCCGTATGAGTACTATGAGAAGTACGGCGTGCGCCGCTACGGCTTCCACGGCACCAGCCACAAGTACGTTGCTCACAAGGCTGCCGAGTATCTGGAAGAGCCCATTGAGCGCCTGAAGCTGATCACCTGCCATCTGGGCAACGGTTCCTCCATTGCCGCTGTGGATCAGGGCAAGGTCGTGGACACCTCCATGGGCATGACCCCGCTGGCCGGCCTGATGATGGGCACCCGCTGCGGCGACCTGGACCCCTCTGTGGTCAACTACCTGAAGTACACCCTGA
>OGIK01002423.1_pt1 | contig 11756 bp, 5 predicted proteins | sample 1571781 | NCBI WGS metagenome assembly OGIK01 (sample SAMEA2581956, study PRJEB24529) | metagenome | biome: Human gut stool | place: China | collected 2011
TGACGTCCTTTTCTTACTAACTGGTTAAATGTTGGCATTATTTTCACCTCCTGTTAATATTATGTGAACAAAAAAGTTCAAACTGCATGCCTTTTTGTGCACGCTAAATTATTATATAAGCGTGGTTGCCGGATGTCAAGCATTTTTGTTCAAATTTTCCTCTTTTAAAAATACAAAAGCAGTTCATTGCTGAAATGATGCATGAGTGAACAGTATCAGTCTTTCCATTATATGGTTTTTTATTCCGGTGGGACGATAAAGTCTTCTTTACAATTTCTCACAAATTCAAAAAGAGGAATGGATCAAAATCCATTCCTCTCATATAGCATCTCTTATTCTTCTACTGGTGCAAACTCTTCATCAATAAAGGAGTCATCATCAAAATCGATCTCGTCATTTTCATTGACATCTGAATCAAGTTTGATGTTGCGGTATCTCTTCATACCTGTACCAGCCGGGATCAGTTTACCAATGATTACGTTCTCTTTCATACCGATCAATGGATCGACTTTTCCTTTGATTGCTGCTTCTGTCAGAACTTTTGTTGTCTCCTGGAAGGAAGCTGCGGATAAGAAGGAGTTTGTTGCAAGGGAAGCTTTGGTAATACCAAGTAATACCTGTTTTCCTTCTGCCATTTCTTTTCCTTCGCTCTCAAGCAATTCATTTGTATCCTCAAAATCAAGAGTATCTACTAATGTTCCCGGAAGCATATCGGAATCACCGTTTGTCTCAACACGGACTTTCTGTAACATCTGGCGTACGATCAACTCGATATGTTTATCATTGATCTCAACACCCTGTAAACGGTATACACGCTGAACTTCGCGGAGCATGTAATCCTGAACAGCACGGACACCTTTGATTTTTAAGATGTCATGTGGGTTTACAGAACCTTCTGTCAGTTCATCACCGGCTTCAAGTACTGCGCCATCCATTACTTTGATTCTGGAACCATAAGGAATTAAGTATGCCTTAGATTCGCCTGTCTCATTATTGGTAACGATAATCTCACGTTTTTTCTTTGTATCTTTAATGGTAGCTACGCCGCCAAACTCTGTGATAATTGCAAGTCCCTTAGGTTTTCTTGCCTCGAAAATTTCTTCGACACGAGGAAGACCCTGTGTAATATCAGTACCGGCAACACCACCTGTATGGAAGGTACGCATGGTAAGCTGTGTACCAGGCTCACCGATGGACTGAGCTGCGATAATACCAACAGCCTCACCAACCTGAACTGCCTGACCGGTTGCCATGTTTGCTCCATAACATTTTGCACATACACCCATATGGGAGCGGCAGGATAATACGGTACGAATCTTAACTTTTTCAATTGGGTTGCCATTCTCATCAACACCACGGCTCATAACTTCTGCTGCACGTTTTGGTGTGATCATATGGTTTGCTTTTACGATGACATTGCCATCTTTATCACAAATTGTATTGCAGGAGAAGCGACCTGTAATACGTTCCTGAAGACTTTCAATCTCTTCTTTTCCATCCATGAATGCAGTTACCCACATACCAGGGATTTCTCTGTTCTTGCCTTCACAGCAGTCAGACTCACGAACGATCATATGCTGTGATACATCTACAAGACGTCTTGTAAGGTATCCGGAATCGGCTGTACGAAGTGCTGTATCGGACATACCTTTTCTGGCTCCATGCGCAGACATGAAGTACTCCAATACATCAAGACCGTCACGGAAGTTTGATTTGATAGGCAACTCGATTGTTCTACCGGTTGTATCAGCCATCAAACCACGCATACCAGCAAGCTGTTTGATCTGTTTATCAGAACCACGGGCTCCGGAGTCAGCCATCATGAAGATGTTGTTGTATTTATCAAGACCTTCCAGAAGCACTTTTGTAAGTTCATCATCGGTCTCTTTCCATGTCTCAACAACTTCTTTGTAACGTTCTTCCTCTGTGATAAGACCACGTTTGTACTGTTTTGTAATTCTATCTACTGTATCCTGAGCTGCTTTGATCATAGCCGGTTTCTCTGGTGGAACCGTCATATCAGAAATGGATACGGTCATTGCTGCTCTTGTAGAATATTTGTAACCCATAGCTTTTACAGCATCAAGAACTTCTGCTGTTTTTGTAGCGCCATGGATGTTGATTACTTTTTCAAGAATCTGTTTGTTCTGTTTCTTTGCAACAAGGAAATCTACTTCCAGTTTTAACTCATTGCCAGGAATGCTTCTGTCAACAAATCCTAAATCCTGAGGAATGATCTCATTGAAGATGAAACGTCCTAATGTGGACTCAACAACTCCTGTGAGTGTTCTTCCGTCTGGCATTGTCTTTGTCATACGGACTTTGATTCTGGAGTGAAGTGTTACTGCTCCATTCTCGTACGCAAGGATTGCTTCGTTTACACTCTTGAAGATCTTGCCTTCTCCCTTAGCTCCCGGTCTCTCCTGTGTTAAGTAGTAGATACCAAGGACCATATCCTGTGAAGGAACCGCTACAAGACCACCGTCTGATGGTTTTAATAAGTTGTTCGGTGAAAGAAGCATAAATCTACATTCAGCCTGAGCCTCTACAGATAATGGAAGATGAACAGCCATCTGGTCACCATCGAAGTCAGCGTTGAACGCTGTACATACCAATGGATGTAACTTGATTGCTTTACCTTCTACTAAGATTGGCTCGAATGCCTGAATACCTAATCTGTGCAGTGTAGGAGCACGGTTTAACATAACCGGATGCTCTTTGATAACGTCTTCTAAGACATCCCAGACTTCTGTCTGGAGTCTCTCGACCATTTTCTTAGCACTCTTGATGTTATGGGCAGATCCGTTGGCAACGAGTTCTTTCATAACGAATGGTTTGAATAATTCGATTGCCATCTCTTTTGGAAGACCACACTGATAAATCTTTAATTTTGGCTCAACACAGATAACGGAACGTCCTGAGTAGTCAACACGTTTACCAAGTAAGTTCTGTCTGAAACGTCCGGATTTACCTTTTAACATATCAGATAAGGATTTTAATGCTCTGTTACCAGGTCCTGTAACCGGACGGCCACGACGACCATTATCGATCAGGGCATCTACTGCTTCCTGTAACATACGTTTCTCATTACGAACGATGATATCAGGAGCTCCTAACTCAAGAAGTCTTCTTAAACGGTTATTTCTGTTGATAATTCTTCTATATAAATCATTTAAGTCAGATGTAGCAAAACGTCCACCATCCAACTGAACCATAGGACGAAGATCTGGTGGGATAACCGGTACAACTGTCATGATCATCCACTCTGGTTTATTTCCAGATTCGCGGAATGCTTCTACAACTTCCAGTCTCTTGATGATTCTGGCACGTTTCTGACCTGTTGCATCTTCTAACTCTGCTTTTAATTCAGCGGAATCTTTTTCCAGATCAATTGCCTGTAATAATTCCTGAATTGCCTCAGCACCCATTCCAACACGGAAAGTATTACCATACTGTTCTCTTGCATCCTGGTATTCACCTTCGGAAAGTACCTGTTTGTACTGTAATGCAGTATTGCCTGCATCCAATACGATGTAAGAAGCAAAGTATAAAACTTTTTCCAATGTTCTTGGAGATAAGTCCAGAATTAATCCCATACGGGATGGAATTCCCTTGAAGTACCAGATATGGGATACAGGTGCAGCAAGCTCGATGTGTCCCATACGCTCTCTACGAACGCTGGATTTTGTAATTTCAACGCCACAACGGTCGCAGACAACGCCCTTGTAACGAATTTTCTTATATTTACCGCAATGGCATTCCCAGTCTTTGCTAGGTCCAAAAATCTTCTCACAGAAAAGACCATCTTTTTCCGGTTTCAATGTTCTGTAGTTAATTGTTTCCGGTTTCTTAACTTCACCGCGGGACCATTCTCTGATCTTTTCCGGGGATGCTAAACCAATACGGATGGCATCAAATGAAACAGACTGGTTAATTGCCTCTTTATTTGTTGTTTCTGGCATCTATGACACTCCCTTTCTCTGCTTTACAGAATCGACTCTCTTTACCGGTCTGTGCCTGCAGCACAGACCGATAGACACTTATTGACTATTACTCTTCAAAACCATCTTCTGGCATATCATCGTAAAAATCGGAGTCGTCATCTGCATCAGTGTCTTCCTCTTCTTCTACGTCAACAAGTTCTTCGTTTTCAGAATTAAACTCTTTCTTTGTGAATCCCATTTTGGAGAATGATTCACTGTCTTCAAAAGCAAAATCTTTATCGCCTGAAATAATGGAGTTCAGATCGGTATTACCATACTCACTTGTTTCCATTAATTCAACTTCATTTCCTTCGTCATCTAATACTGTCACATCAAGTCCTAATGACTGTAACTCTTTCAGTAATACTTTGAATGATTCCGGAATTCCCGGTTCAGGAATATTATCACCTTTGATGATCGCTTCGTAAGTCTTAACACGTCCAACGACATCATCAGACTTCACAGTAAGGATCTCCTGTAAGGTATAAGCTGCACCGTAAGCTTCCAGTGCCCAAACCTCCATCTCACCAAAACGCTGTCCACCGAACTGCGCTTTACCACCAAGTGGCTGCTGTGTAACTAAGGAGTAAGGACCTGTAGAACGTGCATGGATCTTATCATCTACCAAATGATGCAGTTTCAGGTAATGCATGTGTCCGATTGTTACAGGTGAATCGAATGGTTCTCCTGTACGTCCGTCACGTAACTGAACTTTACCATCACGGGAAATTGGAACGCCCTTCCACAGTGCTCTGTGGTCTCTGTTGTCCCATAAGTACTTCATAACTTCTTCGCCAAGTACATCTTTGTATTTTGCTTCGAAATCTTCCCATTCGAAGTTTACATAATCATTGGCTAATTCCAGTGTATCCTGGATATCAATTTCTTTTGCGCCATCAAATACTGGTGTTGCAATGTTGAATCCTAATGCTTTTGCAGCAAGACTCAGGTGGATCTCAAGGACCTGACCGATATTCATACGGGAAGGTACACCTAATGGATTCAATACGATATCAAGTGGACGGCCATTTGGAAGGAATGGCATATCTTCTACAGGTAATACACGGGAAACAACACCCTTGTTACCATGACGACCAGCCATCTTATCACCGACAGAGATTTTTCTCTTCTGTGCGATGTAGATGCGGACTGCCTGGTTTACTCCAGGAGATAATTCGTCACCATTTTCTCTTGTGAACACTTTTGCTTCCACAACGATACCATACTCACCATGAGGAACTTTTAAGGAAGTATCACGTACCTCTCTTGCCTTCTCACCAAAAATTGCACGAAGAAGTCTCTCTTCTGCTGTCAGTTCTGTCTCTCCCTTAGGAGTTACTTTTCCGACTAAGATATCGCCGGCACGTACCTCGGCACCAATACGGATAATACCTCTTTCATCAAGATCTTTTAACGCATCATCACCAACACCTGGAACATCACGGGTAATTTCTTCCGGTCCTAATTTGGTGTCACGTGCTTCTGCTTCATATTCTTCAATATGGATAGATGTATAAACATCATCCTGTACAAGTCTTTCACTCAAAAGAACAGCATCCTCGTAGTTATAACCTTCCCAGGTCATAAATCCGATCAATGGGTTCTTACCAAGTCCTAGTTCTCCGTTGGAAGTGGATGGTCCATCTGCAATAACTTCACCAGCTTCTACGTGGTCACCCTTGAACACGATCGGTCTCTGGTTGTAGCAGTTAGACTGGTTACTTCTTGAGAACTTTGTAAGTTTGTATACGTCTCTTGTTCCATCATCATTTTTTACAATGATCTGGTTGGATTCAGAGCTTTCAATTGTACCTGCTTTCTTAGCGACAACGCAGACACCTGAGTCAACTGCTGCTTTTGTCTCCATACCTGTACCTACAACAGGAGCTTCTGTTGTAAGAAGCGGTACTGCCTGACGCTGCATGTTAGATCCCATCAGCGCACGGTTAGCATCATCATTCTGTAAGAATGGAATTAATGCCGTAGCAACAGAGAACACCATCTTAGGAGATACGTCCATGTAATCAAACATGGTTTTCTCATATTCCTGTGTCTCATCCAGATAACGACCAGATACTGAATTACGAACAAAATGTCCTTCTGCATCCAGAGCTTCGTTCGCCTGTGCTACATGGTAATTATCCTCTTCATCCGCTGTCATGTATACAACTTCGTCTGTAACGCGAGGATTCTTTGGATCTGATTTATCAATTTTACGGTATGGTGCCTCAATGAAACCATACTCATTAATACGCGCATAACTTGCCAGTGAGTTGATCAGACCGATGTTAGGACCTTCAGGCGTCTCGATAGGACACATACGTCCATAATGAGAATAGTGAACGTCTCGAACCTCGAATCCGGCACGGTCTCTGGACAAACCGCCAGGTCCCAATGCAGATAAACGTCTCTTGTGAGTCAGCTCACCAAGAGGGTTGTTCTGATCCATGAACTGTGACAACTGGGAAGAACCGAAGAATTCTTTTACTGCCGCAGTTACCGGTTTGATGTTGATCAGACTCTGTGGAGAAATACCATCTAAATCAAGTGTTGTCATTCTTTCACGGACAACTCTCTCTAATCTGGAAAGTCCGATTCTGTACTGGTTCTGTAATAACTCACCAACCGCACGGATACGTCTGTTTCCTAAGTGGTCGATATCATCATCATGACCAATACCATACTCTAAATGCATATTGTAGTTGATGGATGCGAAGATATCATCTTTTGTAATATGCTTTGGAATCAGATCATGTACATTTTTCTTAATAGCCTCTTTCAGATCTTCCACATCTGGATTTTCTTCCATCAACTGTGCAAGAACTGGATAGTAAACTAATTCCGTGATACCAAGTTCCTTTGGATCACAATCAACATAATGTCTTAAATCTACCATCATGGAAGAAAGAACTTTTACATTTCTTGTCTCAGTCTGAATCCATACATATGGAACGGCTGCATTCTGGATATCATCAGCGATAGAACGCGTTACTTCTGTACCTGCCTCTGCGATGATCTCACCAGTTGTCATATCAACTACATCCTCAGCAAGGACATGTCCGTTGATACGGTTCTTTAATGCTAACTTCTTATTGAACTTATAACGTCCAACCTTTGCAAGATCATATCTTCTCGGGTCAAAGAACATAGCATTAATAAGGCTCTCCGCACTTTCTACAGAAAGCGGCTCGCCTGGTCTGATTTTCTTATATAATTCAAGAAGTCCTTCTTCGTAATTTGTAGCAACATCCTTGCCAAAACTTGCAACGATCTTAGGTTCCTCACCGAATAAATCAATGATTTCCTGATTGCTTCCAACACCAAGTGCACGAATTAATACAGTGATCGGCACTTTTCTGGTTCTATCTACACGAACGTAAAATACGTCATTGGAGTCTGTTTCGTACTCTAACCAAGCACCACGGTTTGGAATTACAGTACAAGAATACAATTGTTTACCCACTTTATCGTGAGCGATACCATAATAGATACCAGGGGAACGAACCAACTGGCTGACAATTACTCGCTCTGCACCGTTGATCACGAAAGTTCCAGTTTCAGTCATCAAAGGAAGGTCGCCCATGAAAATCTCATGCTCGTTGATTTCATCAGTTTCTTTGTTGTGAAGTCTTACCTTTACCTTTAAAGGTGCTGCATATGTTGCGTCTCTTTCTTTGCACTCAGGGATTGTATACTTTACATCATCTTCGCATAATGTAAAATCTACAAATTCCAGACTCAGATGACCGCTGTAGTCCGCAATCGGAGAGATATCGTCGAAAACTTCTTTTAAGCCTTCGTCCAAAAACCACTTATAGGAGTCTTTCTGAACTTCTATAAGGTTTGGCATTTCCAATACCTCTTTCTGTCTTGAGTAACTCATACGCATGCCTTTTCCGGCTTTCACCGGACGTATTCTGTTTTTCTCCATTGACGTTTCACCTCTCGTTTTTATTCTCAACAAACAAATTGCCTGTTGTATTGCATCTACCGCCTGTATATGCGGTATGTGAACACTCACATCTTACGGCTTTAAGCCTACTGCACCACAATAGTGCAACGTATATTATATATCAAGTCAAGCAAAATCGTCAAGTTAATTTTGATTTTTTCTAATAAATTTATTAGTATTTATAAAAAAGAAGAAACAGATACATATTTGTAGTATTTTTTGCATCTGTTTCTTCTATATATAGTACATTCTGTTTTCTTTTGTGTTCTATGGAACCATTATGATCTCTGCCGCTTATTCGCACTGGAATCCTGCAACTTCATTCTTTAAGGATTCTGCGATATTCATATTCTTCTCAACAGATTCGTTGATTCCTGTCATATGACCTGCCAGTTCCGATGTGTACTCGGCTGCGTTGGATACACCTGTTGCACTCTGGTTTACGGCATTTGATACACCGTCTGCCGCTTCCGAAATCTCGTTTGCCGCCCGGCGGAGATTCTCTGCTACATTCTGAAGTTCCTGCATCATCTCATTCATCTGTGTAGCGTCGTCATTGTATGTCTCACCAGATTCTACCATTCCTTTGTAGTCTTCAAGTACATCCTTATTTACAAAATCGAGCATCTTGCCTGCATTTCCTGCAAGATTTTCTACTGATTCTGTTACCATCTTACTGATATCCTGAATGCCATTTGCAGTATTACGGCTTTCGTCTGCAAGTTTTCGGATCTCATCTGCAACAACCGCAAAACCTTTTCCGGCTTCTCCGGCTCTCGCCGCCTCGATAGAAGCGTTTAATGCGAGCAGATTTGTCTGAGAAGAAATAGAAAGTATCTCATTTGTCAGTTCGTTGATCTTCTCTACCTGTTTGCTCTGCTCGATTGCTGTGGAAAGTTCTTCTGAAATCCGTACTACCATGTCATTTGCAGATTTCTGGCTTTCTGTCGCATCTGTTTTCATGTTCTCTGCTTTCTGACGGATATTATCGACACGCTCTAATCCTTCGCCTGTCTTATCTGCCATAACCGTAATGTCACTTCGGATACTCTCAATATTCTCTGTGATATTCACAACAGTCGCAGATACTTCCTGCATGCTTGCAGCAAGCTGTTCCATAGTTGCTGATGTATCTGTGATCTTATCACCAGCCGCACGGACACCATTGTCAACACTGATTGCTGTGTGCTCCAGTTCTCCGGAACCATTTTTGATCTTCTCGATCAGATTTCTCAATACATCTATAAACTGGTTAAATCCACGAACCATCTGTCCGATCTCATCATTGCCTCTGACCTTCAGATGTGCAGTAAGATTACCACTTCCCCCATCGATCTCAGTGATCATCTTCATGAGATCTCTGGTTGCTGCGCGCATTGGTTTCACAACGCCGATCAGAATAACAAGAATTCCTGCCAGTCCAACAAGAATAGATACCGCAGCCATTCCAACGCACACCTTGGAAACTGCCTGATAGGTAGCATGTGACTGGGCTGTTGCCTCATCCATTTCATTCACGCTCTTCTGCTGGATTCCGGTAATATAAGCATTCACCTCTTCCATGCAGACACGGATCACATTGACTTCGATGGAAACTTTTCCGCTCTTTCCATCGTCGTATTTTTCCATGGCATTGTCCATACGTTCCAGAACGTTGTTCACACCATCATAGATTTTCTGCATAATCTGCTTCTGTCCGTCACCCTCTGTGGCATCATACATCTGCTGCACAAGATCAGCCACAGCCTCCCGGTCCGCTGCATAATCATTTCTGGCTTCTGTATGGCTTGTCTCACCTTTTGTTGTCGCAAGATAACGATAGAAATCCTTCTGCACTGCTTCAAGACTATACTGTATGTTGTAAGCATTCTGCAGATCCGGCACTTTGCTGTCTGTGACATCTTTGATCGAATGGTTCATCTTCACCATTGCATCATAGTTAATCACATTTGATACCATGGTCACAGCTACCATCAGTACAAGAATTGCTACCAGTTTCACTGCCATGCTGCTGTTTCTGGTTTTCTTCGCAGTTGTCTTCTTAACTGCCACATTATTATCTCTCTTTACCGCACGCTGTTTCTTCTGCTTTGGTGCTTTGTTCTTTTTTTCATTGCCCTGCATCATTTTCTTCATGTGAATCGCGCCTTTTCTATCTTCATAATATCATTATTTTACATTCTTTTTACGGCGAAAGCAATGGTTATTAGGTATTTTTACCAGAAAATGTCAAAAAAGAACATTTTTTGCATATAATGTGCAAAAAAGAGCCATGGTATATACATACCATGACTCCTTAACAGCTAATTTTCTTCTATAAATAATGAAATTATTTAAGAGTAACTTTAGCGCCTTCAGCTTCAAGTTTAGCTTTGATATCATCAGCTGTAGCTTTGTCAGCAGCTTCTTTAAGAACCTTAGGAGCTCCATCAACTAAATCTTTAGCTTCTTTTAATCCTAATCCTGTTGCTTCACGAACAACTTTGATAACTTTAACTTTGTTTGGTCCAACTTCTGTTAACTCTACGTCGAACTCTGTTTTCTCTTCAGCTGCTGCTGCTTCTCCGCCTGCTGCTGCTACTACAACGCCTGCTGCTGCAGATACGCCGAACTCTTCTTCACAAGCTTTTACTAAATCATTTAATTCTAATACGCTTAACTCTTTGATAGCTTCAATAAATTCTGCTGTTGTTAATTTTGCCATTTTAATTTCCTCCATTAAAATTTAATTATTATGTGGCTTCCGCCATATTGTTTCTGATCATTCCCGATCAATCACCTGCTAATCTGCAGGCTTTCATTGTTCTGCTGATTAAGCCTCAGCTGGAGCTTCTGCTGCTTCTTCTGCTGGAGCAGCTTCTGCTGCTACTGCACCACCATTCTCTGCGATCTGGTTAAGAACACGAGCAAGGTTGGTGATAGGAGACTGTAAGCTTCCAAGTAATTTGGAAAGAAGTTCTTCTCTTGATGGTACGCTTGCGATAGCTTTCATACCATTTGCATCGTAGAAAGTTCCTTCTACAACACCGGCTTTGATCTCAAGAGCTGGAGCTGTCTTTGCAAATTTTGCTAAGATTCTTGCTGGAGCTGTTGCATCATCTTTAGAAATAGCGAATGCACTTGGTCCTTCAAGAGACTCTTTTAAGCTTTCGAATTCAGTTCCTGCAATAGCACGGTTAACTAATGTATTCTTATAAACTTTGTAAGAAACACCAGCTTCTCTTAATGCTTTACGTAACTGAGTATCTTCTGCAACAGTAAGTCCACGGTAGTCAACAACTACTACTGACTGTGCATCTTTGATGTTTTCAGAAATTTCCTGTACGATAGGCTGTTTAAGTTCTACTTTTGCCACGAATCGTGCACCTCCTTTTATTATTTTGGGCAGTGATCAAAAACCACTGCATGACTGCATAAAAGACGTTGAGGTTTATCACTAAAAAACCTCTCTGTCAAAGACAGAGAGGTATAAAATCATAAATGATTCTGCTATAGATGAAATTCATCTATAAGATCTCCTCGGTAGGTCTAGTGTTACGCCTGTCAGGCACCTACTGTCTTCGGCAATATGCAAGACGCTGTTCTCACAACGCCTTGTGCATTATAACATTGTATATTGGGGTTGTCAACAAAAATTAAAAATAATTCTGATTACTGAGCAATCTTAACTACGTTTAATTTTACACCAGGTCCCATTGTAGAAGTGATTGTTGCACTCTTAATGTACTGACCTTTTAAGCTTGAAGGCTTAGCTTTGTTGATAGCTCCCATAAGGGTCTGGAAGTTGTCGCTTAACTGTTCTTCTGTAAAAGAAGCTTTTC
>OGIK01002428.1_pt1 | contig 11739 bp, 7 predicted proteins | sample 1571781 | NCBI WGS metagenome assembly OGIK01 (sample SAMEA2581956, study PRJEB24529) | metagenome | biome: Human gut stool | place: China | collected 2011
TGTTGACTTGGCTGGACGATTTGAAACTGCGTGCTTCATGGGGACAGACCGGTAATCAGGAAATCTCCAACCTTGCCCGTTATACTATCTATGCACCTAACTATGGTACAACCGATTCTTTCGGCGGACAGAGCTACGGTACGGCATACGATATCACAGGTTCTAACGGTGGCGGTGTACTTCCTTCCGGTTTCAAACGCAACCAGATCGGTAACGACAATATCAAATGGGAAACAACGACACAGACCAATGTCGGTATCGACTTCAGCCTGTTCAAGCAATCACTGTACGGTTCACTGGAATACTACTACAAGAAAACAACAGATATCCTGACTGAAATGGCAGGAGTAGGAGTGCTGGGAGAAGGCGGCAGCCGTTGGATAAATTCGGGTGCAATGAAAAACCAGGGTTTTGAATTTAATCTGGGTTATCGTAACAAGACTGCCTTCGGACTGACTTACGACCTGAACGGAAACATATCCACTTATCGGAATGAAATTCTTGAATTGCCGGAAACGGTAGCTGCCAACGGCAAGTTTGGTGGTAATGGTGTGAAGAGTGTAGTCGGACATACTTACGGCGCACAAGTCGGTTACATTGCTGATGGCATTTTTAAGTCGCAGGATGAAGTAGACAACCATGCTACTCAAGAAGGCGCTGCTGTCGGCCGTATCCGTTACCGTGATATTGACCATAACGGTGTGATTGACGAAAGAGATCAGAACTGGATTTATGATCCTACTCCCTCTTTCAGCTACGGATTGAATATTTATCTGGAATATAAGAACTTCGATCTGACAATGTTCTGGCAAGGCGTTCAGGGAGTGGATATAATCAGTGACGTGAAGAAGAAAAGCGATTTTTGGAGTGCTTCCAATGTCGGTTTCCTGAATAAGGGAACCCGTTTGCTTAATGCCTGGTCACCTACGAACCCAAACTCTGATATTCCGGCATTGACCCGCAGTGATACGAACAATGAACAGCGTGTCTCTACTTACTTCGTAGAAAACGGTTCTTTCCTGAAACTGCGTAATATCCAGTTAGGATACACCGTTCCCGCTGTTATCTCCAAAAAAATGAGAATGGACCGCTTGCGTTTCTATTGCAGTGCACAGAACCTGCTGACCATCAAGAGCAAGAATTTTACCGGAGAAGATCCGGAGAACCCGAACTTTTCTTATCCGATCCCTGTGAATATCACGTTCGGACTTAACATCGGATTTTAACTTACTTCATCAATAAAACGAATGATCATGAAAAAGATAATATATATAGCAACAATCGGAATTACCTTGCTGACAACCAGTTGTGACGATTTTTTGGACCGTCAGGTTCCTCAGGGTATTGTGACCGGCGATCAGATCGCTTCTCCCGAATATGTAGATAATCTGGTGATTTCTGCCTACGCCATCTGGGCGACAGGTGATGATATCAACTCTTCCTTCTCTCTCTGGAATTATGATGTACGTTCCGACGATTGCTATAAAGGCGGTTCGGGAATAGAAGACGGCGGTGTGTTCAACGCACTGGAAATATCCAAAGGTATCAATACCACCGACTGGAATATCAATGATATATGGAAAAGACTGTATCAATGCATCACCCGTGCCAACACAGCTCTGCAATCACTCGACCAAATGGATGAAAAGACCTATCCGTTGAAGAACCAGCGCATTGCCGAAATGAGATTCCTGCGCGGACACGCTCACTTCATGTTGAAACAGCTGTTCAAGAAGATCGTTATTGTAAACGATGAAAACATGGAACCGGATGCTTACAATGAACTGTCGAATACCACTTATACCAATGACGAGCAATGGCAAAAGATAGCAGACGACTTCCAGTTTGCCTACGACAACCTGCCGGAAGTACAAATAGAAAAAGGACGCCCTGCACAGGCAGCCGCTGCTGCTTACCTTGCAAAAACTTATCTGTATAAAGCTTACCGCCAGGACGGAGCCGATAATGCTCTTACCGGAATCAACGAAGAAGACCTGAAACTGGTCGTGAAATACACCGATCCCCTGATCATGGCTAAAGGCGGTTACGGACTGGAAACGGACTATAGCATGAACTTCCTGCCGCAATATGAAAACGGTGCAGAGTCTGTATGGGCCATTCAGTATTCTATCAACGACGGTACTTACAACGGTAACCTGAATTGGGGAATGGGACTGACCACTCCGCAGATACTGGGCTGCTGCGACTTCCACAAGCCGAGCCAGAATCTGGTGAATGCTTTCAAAACCGATTCGCAGGGAAAGCCTTTGTTCAGTACCTACGACAATGAGAATTACGAAGTGGCTACAGACAATGTCGATCCCCGTCTGTTCCATACGGTGGGTATGCCGGGCTTTCCTTATAAGTACAACGAAGGTTACATCATCCAGAAGAATGATGACTGGAGCCGCAGCAAGGGACTTTATGGATATTATGTTTCTCTCAAAGAGAATGTAGATCCCGATTGTGACTGTCTGAAGAAAGGTTCTTATTGGGCCAGTTCTCTGAATCACATTGTGATCCGTTATGCAGATGTATTGCTGATGCGTGCCGAAGCACTGATTCAGTTGAACGACGGACGTATCACCGATGCCATCTCATTAATCAATGAGGTACGCAGCCGTGCTGCCGGAAGCACCATGCTGATCTTCAATTATAAAGAAGACTACGGAGTGAACTTCAAAGTGACTCCTTACGACCTGAAAGCTTACGCTCAGGACGAAGCCATGAAAATGCTGAAATGGGAACGCCGCATAGAGTTCGGTATGGAAAGCTCACGTTTCTTTGACCTTGTAAGATGGGGAGAAGCCAAAGACGTCATCAATGCTTATTACGTGACGGAAACATCCCGTTGCTCTGTCTACAAGAATGCGGGCTTCACGGAAAATAAGAACGAATATCTTCCTGTTCCATTCGAACAGATCAGCGCAAGTAACGGAAATTATACACAGAATTTCGGTTGGTAACCAACCATCCTAAAACAAAGAATACAATGAAATCAATCATAAAACAACTCTATACTATCCTGTTGGTGGCTGTAGCATACCTTACAGTCACAGGATGTAGTGATGACTTCAAATCCGGCCTTCGTCTGAACGGAGATGTTTGGGTGAATTCCATCCGGCTGGATGAATATGCGGGAACTGTAGACTATCAGAATAAGGCAATCGTAGTAGGAGTGCCCTACGATTACGATATTACCCGCATGGTGGTCACTGAAATGAACCTCTCCGAAGGAGCCAAGGCTAGCATCGCTATCGGTGAGACAATCGACTTTTCTCTTCCCGTATCTTTGACGGTGAAGAATGGCGATGTACAAATGAGCTACACGATTACCGTGAAGAGAGATGAGGCGAAGATACTGACCTTCAAATTGAATGATACTTATGTAGGAAAGGTAGACCAGTTATCGAAAACCATTTCTGTAGTCGTTCCGCTGACAGTGGATATCACTCAGTTGAAAGGTACGTTTACCGTAACGGACGGAGCTACCGTGACTCCGGCATCCGGAAGTATTCAGGACTTTACGAACCCCGTTACTTACACGGCAACTTACCGTTCGGCAGTAACTCCTTATGTGGTAACGGTTACTCAGGGAAATGTGATTCCGACTGCCTTTGTCGGTACGGCTTCTTCCGTCAGCCTTCTGACGAGTCCCGAAGAGAAAGCCGCTGCCCAATGGATGATGGATAATGTATCGATGTCCGAATATATCTCATTCAAGGATGTAGTGGACGGAAAAGTGGATTTAGGTAAATATACCGCTATCTGGTGGCATTTCCACGCAGACAATGGTGACAATCCTCCTTTGCCGGATGACGCGAAAGCGGCAGCGGAGAAGTTTAAAGTCTACTATCAGAATGGTGGCAATCTGCTGCTGACCCGTTACGCTACTTTCTATATCGCCAATCTCGGCATCGCCAAAGACGAGCGTGTACCGAACAATAGCTGGGGAGGAAACGAAGACTCGCCCGAAATCACCTCTGCTCCGTGGAGCTTCCTGATTACCGGCAGTGAATCACATCCGTTATTCCAGGATTTAAGATGGAAAGATGGCGACAAGTCGACAGTCTATACCTGTGATGCCGGCTATGCGATCACCAATAGCACAGCGCAATGGCATATCGGAACAGATTGGGGAGGGTATGACGACCTGAACGCATGGCGTAACCTGACAGGAGGAATCGATCTGGCACATGGAGGCGACGGAGCGGTAGTCATTGCCGAATTTGAGCCGCGTTCCAATAGCGGACGTACGCTCTGTATCGGTTCCGGTTGCTATGACTGGTACGGCAAGGGAGTAGACGCTTCTGCCGACTACTATCACTATAACGTAGAGCAAATGACTCTCAATGCAATCAACTACTTGTGTAAATAAAAAGAATAAGTAACAATGATGAAAAATATGATCTTACCTATAGCATTTACCGCACTGATAGCTTCGATGACTGCTTGCAGTGACGAGACTGACCCCATCTTGACTCAGAAAGACTGGGACGGTACAGCCACATACTTCCAATCGAGTGATGAGCACGGCTTCTCGATGTACTACAAGCCACAGGTAGGCTTTGTAGGTGACCCGATGCCATTCTATGATCCGGTTGCTAAGGACTTTAAAGTGATGTACCTGCAAGATTACCGTCCGAACCCCGAAGCTACATACCACCCCATTTTCGGGGTGGCTACCAAAGACGGTGCTACTTACGAATCTCTCGGCGAACTGATTTCCTGCGGAGGGCGTGACGAACAGGATGCTGCCATCGGCACAGGAGGAACGATCTATAACCCTGCCGACAAACTGTATTATACCTTCTATACCGGCAATAAGTTCAAACCTTCTTCCGACCAGAATGCGCAGGTAGTGATGGTAGCTACTTCTCCCGATTTCAAGACATGGACCAAGAACCGCACCTTCTACCTGAAAGGAGATACGTATGGTTATGACAAGAATGACTTCCGTGACCCGTTCCTGTTCCAGACCGAAGACGGTGTGTATCACATGCTGATCGCTACCCGCAAGAACGGAAAAGGGCATATCGCCGAATTTACCTCTGCCGACCTGAAAGAGTGGGAATCTGCCGGAACCTTTATGACCATGATGTGGGATCGTTTCTACGAATGTCCGGATGTATTCAAGATGGGGGACTGGTGGTATCTGATTTATTCGGAACAGGCTTCCTTTATGCGTAAAGTACAATATTTCAAAGGCAGAACGCTGGAAGATTTGAAAGCAACTACCGCCAATGATGCCGGAATATGGCCGGACAATCGTGAAGGAATGCTGGACAGCCGCGCATTCTATGCCGGAAAGACCGCTTCCGACGGAACAAACCGCTACATTTGGGGTTGGTGTCCCACACGTGCCGGAAATGATAATGGAAATGTTGGTGATGTAGAACCCGAATGGGCAGGCAATCTGGTAGCACAACGTCTGATTCAACACGAAGACGGTACTTTAACCCTCGGAGTACCCGATGCAATCGACCGTAAATACACTTCCGCACAAGAAGTGAAAGTAATGGCAAAAGATGGTAACGTGACCGAAAGCGGTAAAACCTATACTTTGGGCGAAGGTGCCTCCGTCATCTTCAACCGTCTGAAAGTACATAACAAGATTTCTTTCACCGTAAAGACCGCTTCAAATACGGACCGTTTCGGAATCTCTTTTGTACGTGGAACGGATTCCGCTTCCTGGTATAGTATCCATGTCAATGCCGATGAAGGCAAAGCGAATTTTGAGAAAGACGGTGACGATGCCAAATACTTATTCGATAATAAATTCAATATTCCGGCAGATAATGAATATCGTGTGACGATTTACAGTGACCAGTCCGTCTGCGTGACTTATATCAACGACCAGTTATCTTTCACCAACCGTATCTACCAAATGCAGAAGAACCCGTGGTCACTCTGCTGTTATAAAGGTGAAATAACTGTATCAGACGTTCAGGTAAGCACTTATTGATGAAAACTACACCGGCAAGTAACATCTTTTACAGCGTTTGAAACAAAAGTGATAGGCGCTAACCTTGGAAGCGCCTATCTTTGCACTGTAACAACTATCAAAAGTATAACAACCTTAATACCATAGAACATGAATGTATTTTTGCCTGTCAAACAACTTCAGACCTTTCTGATTTGTTTTATTCTCATGACTATTTCTGTTTCAACCCGAGCGGCGGATTCTCCTTTGCTGATTAAGAATCTGGGAGAAGGTCATTGCCTTGTACGTGTCAATACTTCCCAGAACTACCTGCTTCTGCCCGTAGAGGATGCGTCTCCCGATGTACGTATCAGCATGATCGTTAATAATAAAGAGGTGAAAAACTTCGACGTGCGTCTCGCCATACATAAAGTAGATTACTTTGTTCCGGTAGACCTTTCCGACTTTTCCGGCAAAACGGTCTCTTTCAAGTTCAAGATGAACTCCAACGATCCGATCCGTGTCAATCTTTCGCCGGATAATACCGCTTGCTGCAAGGAAATGAAACTCTCCGACACCTTCGATACGACCAACCGTGAAAAGTTTCGTCCGACCTATCACTTCTCTCCCCTTTACGGATGGATGAACGACCCGAACGGAATGGTCTATAAAGACGGTGAATACCATCTTTTTTACCAGTACAACCCTTATGGCTCCAAATGGGGAAACATGAACTGGGGACCCGCTATCAACAAAGACCTCGTAAACTGGGAACACCGCCCCGTTGCGATAGCACCGGATGCGCTTGGTACTATCTTCAGCGGCTCTGCCGTGGTAGATCATAACAATACAGCCGGCTTCGGAGCAGGCGCAATCATCGCCATCTATACACAAAACAGCGACCGTCAGGTACAAAGCATCGCTTATAGCACTGACAACGGACGCACTTTCACCAAATACGAAAACAACCCCGTACTTGTATCCGAAGCTCGTGATTTCCGCGACCCGAAAGTTTTTTGGTACGAAGCAACAAAACGCTGGATCATGGTGCTCGCAGTGGGACAGGAAATGCAGATTTTCTCTTCTCCCAATTTGAAAGACTGGGCATTTGAAAGCAGCTTCGGCGAAGGATACGGTGCTCACGGCAACGTATGGGAATGCCCCGATTTATTCGAACTTCCGGTAGAGGGCACCAACGAAAAGAAATGGGTATTGCTTTGCAGCCTCGGTGACGGTCCTTTCGGTGACTCCGCTACTCAATACTTTATCGGTAGCTTCGACGGCAAGAAATTTAGTTGTGACAATCAGCCGAATGTCACGAAATGGATGGACTGGGGAAAAGACCATTATGCTACAGTTACTTGGAGCGATGCCCCCGACAACCGCCGTATCGCCATTGCATGGATGAGCAACTGGCAATATGCAAATGACGTGCCAACTTCTCAATACCGTAGTCCGAACTCCATCCCTCGTGATTTGAGTCTCTTTGCCATCGACGGTGGGATTTATCTTCAATCCGCTCCTTCTCCCGAATTACTGAAACTGCGTGGTGTTTCCAAAAAGCGCTCATTCAAGGTTAACGGAACACGTATCGTGAAAGATTTGATTCCGAACAATGAAGGTGCTTACGAAATAGAACTGTCCGTCAAGAATCAGCAGGCAGAAGTCATCGGTTTCCGTCTCTACAATGACAAGGGTGAAGAAGTAGACATGCAGTATGACATGAAAGAGAAGAAATTCTCGATGGACCGTCGCAAGAGTGGCGAGGTAAGTTTCAACGAAAACTTCCCGATGCTGACTTGGACTGCGATAGGGGATAAGGATGAAATGAAACTCCGCCTGTTTGTAGACAGATCAAGTGTAGAGGCTTTCGGTGACGGTGGACGCTTCGCTATGACCAATCAGGTATTCCCTTCGGAACCTTACAATCATATCAGCTTCTACAGCAAAGGCGGCGCCTATAAAGTAGATTCATTCGTGGTTTACAAACTAAAGAAATAAAAAACGACTTTCTTCTCCCTGCGCTCTTTTTGATACACGCTAACATACCTTTATCCTTGCGTTAACATGCCTTTATGTTCTCCTTATGTATGGGAGATAGATAGCGTTTCACCTACGTGATACGATCTGTTCATTACTGTGATAAGGCCTTATCACCCTTGTGATATGATCTGTTCACAGCCGTGATAAGCAAAGAAAATAGGAGGCTAAAAGAAAAAGGATCAATGGGAAAGGAAATTAATTACTGTGCTAATATACGAAATTATAATAGATAAAACAATGGAAAATACTAAAAACGCTTCTCTCTCCAAGCTAGTCCCGGTGATGCTTTGTTTCTTCGCCATGGGATTCGTTGATCTGGTGGGCATTGCCTCCAATTATGTAAAAGCAGACCTGGGTCTGACAGACTCACAAGCAAACATCTTTCCTTCATTGGTGTTCTTCTGGTTTCTGATTTTCTCCGTACCGACAGGTATGCTGATGAGCCGTATCGGTCAGAAGAAAACCGTGTTGCTCAGTTTGATCGTGACTTTTGCTTCTTTACTGTTGCCTGTCTTCGGGGACAGTTACGCACTGATGCTGATTTCTTTTTCCCTGTTAGGTATTGGAAACGCACTGATGCAGACTTCACTGAACCCGCTTCTTTCCAATATCGTTCGTGGTGACCGTCTGGCAAGCAGCCTTACCTTCGGACAATTTGTGAAAGCGATCGCTTCTTTCCTTGCACCGTACATTGCCATGTGGGGAGCAACGCAGGCGATTCCTTCTTTCGATCTGGGGTGGCGTGTATTATTCCCTATTTATATGGTAATAGCCATCCTTGCCATTCTGCTGCTCAACGCGACACAGATTGAAGAAGAGAAGGAAGAAGGCAAACCTTCCACTTTCGGACAATGCCTGGCATTGCTCGGCAAACCGTTTATCCTGCTTTGCTTTATCGGAATCATGTGTCACGTAGGTATCGACGTTGGTACAAACACTACTGCACCTAAGATTCTGATGGAACGCATCGGCATGACACTGGATGATGCTGCTTTTGCAACCAGCCTCTATTTTATCTTCCGTACGGCAGGCTGTTTTCTGGGATCATTCATCCTGCGTCAGATGTCTCCGAAATCTTTCTTCGGTATCAGTGTTGTTATGATGCTGGCTGCTATGGTAGGGTTGTTCATCTTCCATGATAAGGCGGTGATTTACGCTTGTATCGCTCTGATCGGTTTTGGTAACTCGAATGTGTTCTCTGTTATTTTCTCGCAGGCATTGCTTTATCTGCCGGGAAAGAAAAACGAAGTTTCCGGTCTGATGATTATGGGACTCTTCGGAGGAACCGTTTTCCCGTTGGCTATGGGAGTTGCTTCGGATACTTCTATGGGGCAGAATGGTGCGATTGCTGTGATGACAGTCGGTGTACTTTACTTGCTGTTCTATACCTTCCGTATCAAAAAATAATTTTATATTTGGAAAACAATTAAATCTGTAGATCATGAATAATATAATTGTAGGAATGGGCGAAGCATTATGGGATGTATTGCCCGAAGGAAAGAAGATAGGCGGTGCTCCGGCTAATTTCGCTTATCATGTTTCACAGTTTGGTTTCGACAGCCGTGTAGTAAGTGCGGTGGGCAATGACGAACTGGGAGATGAAATCATGGAAGTATTCAAAGAAAAGCAACTCAAAAATCAGATTGAGCGGGTGGATTATCCTACCGGTACGGTGCAGGTGACACTGGATGACGAAGGGGTGCCTTGCTACGAAATCAAAGAAGGAGTGGCATGGGATAACATTCCTTTCACGGACGAACTGAAGCGGCTGGCTTTGAATACGCGCGCCGTTTGTTTCGGTTCGTTGGCTCAACGCAATGAAGTGAGCCGGGCTACGATTAACCGATTCCTCGATACAATGCCCGATATAGACGGACAGCTGAAGATATTCGACATCAACCTCCGTCAGGACTTCTACACGAAAGAAGTATTGCGCGAGTCTTTCAAACGCTGCAACATTCTGAAGATAAACGATGAAGAACTGGTGACAATCAGCCGTATGTTCGGTTATCCGGGCATCGACTTACAGGATAAGTGCTGGATTCTATTGGCCAAGTACAATCTGAAAATGTTGATTCTTACTTGCGGTATCAATGGTAGTTATGTGTTTACTCCGGGAGTCGTTTCTTTTCAGGAAACGCCGAAGGTTCCGGTAGCCGATACGGTAGGAGCGGGGGGTTCCTTTACTGCTGCTTTCTGTGCTTCCATTCTGAACGGCAAGTCCGTTCCCGAAGCTCATAAGCTGGCTGTCGAAGTTTCCGCTTATGTTTGTACGCAGAGCGGTGCAATGCCCGAACTTCCGGTTGTTCTGAAAGACAGATTGTTGTAGAATCTCTTTAAATACAAAAGCCGGAGATATACCCTGCAATTCGGGGTATATCTCCGGCTTTCTGTTTCTTATTTCAGTAAATGTCCCCCTTCCCTGTGTTTTGATTTAATAATTAATCTGTTAATTATTAGAGTGATAATAACAGATGTTCTTTTTTCTAATTGTCCCCCTCTTTCTTGCCTTGTTTTATAAGCCGATTGCCTATCTTTGCGGCAGGTCTTTAAATAATAAATTAAAAAGAGAAAACTACTTTATGAAACACATTTCAAACTTCCTCAGATCAAAAAGCTGGAACGTATTTTTGTTTTTATATCTTGCTCTTCCTTTGTTTGCGCAAAAGGAATATAAGATCGATCAGGTATCCGTTGTCAATGTAGGCGATGGCAGACTGTTGTTTCGGGAACTGAAAACGGAAAAAGCATTGAATGGCGAACATCGCATCATAGATGGTTATCATTCCGCCTATGTGCTGGCATCTTTTAAAGATGGTTTTTATGATGGCGGATACAAAGAATATGTGGACAATATATTAATAACGGAAGGAAGTTATAAAGAAGGGCGGAAGGATGGCCTCTTCAAGATTAACTCCAAGTTTGACGGTAAGCTGAAAGAAGAAAAGTCCTATAAGGAAGGTAAGCTGGACGGTACGAGCAAAAGTTACTTTACTACCGGAAAAGTGGAAAGTGAAAGAAACTTCCGGATGGGGAAAGAGCACGGGAAGCAACTGTCGTACGAATCTGACGGTACTTTGCGGAAAGAGCATAATTACAAGGACGGGAAGCAGGTAGGCAAACAGTATACTTTTCTGAAAGGTACATATGATTTGTATGAGACCGTTTATTTCAATGAAGAAGGTTTGCAGGACGGTGAATATTCGTCCGTGTTTACGTTTGGCTCGCCACGTATACTGGGTAGTTATAAGAATGGAAAGAAGAATGGTCGGTGGACTACTTTTGCTGAAAGCGGAGATACGCTGATGATTGAAACCTATCTGGATGGAAAAGAAGATGGACTCCATGTCTCATTTGCCAACGGAAGTGGGGTAAGGCAGAAAGAATATTATATGAAGAACGATCGTAAAGACGGTTTATACCGTGAATATAATCTGGAAAATGGTGAATTGAGATATGAAGCTACCTATCAGGCCGGCAGATTGCATGGCAAGGAACGACGGCTGATAGTGAGCAACCGCTTTGATTATTGGGAAACTTCTACCTATGTGAACGGAAGGCAGAACGGACCGTTCGAAGCTCGTTATGTAAAGAATGACCAGCTTCGTGAATGTGGGGAATATAAGAATGGTCGCCGTGTAGGACGATGGAAACGCTACACTATTGATGGTAAACTGGAAAAGGAATGGGATGAAAACTAACCGGTAGATGAAAGGTCAGGGCATAAAAAAAGGAGCAACGCCTTGCTCCAACCTTTGTTAACCTTAAATCTA
>OGIK01002434.1_pt1 | contig 11717 bp, 9 predicted proteins | sample 1571781 | NCBI WGS metagenome assembly OGIK01 (sample SAMEA2581956, study PRJEB24529) | metagenome | biome: Human gut stool | place: China | collected 2011
CAAAAATTTTTGCCTGAAATCATCAATTTGCTATTGACTTTTTATTTGCAGGCTCAGCTATTGAATTCCCAGATACGACTAACATAATAATTTCTGTAATAGATATTAAAAAGCATAGCAAATATGCTAATATCCAGTTTTTTCTATGCTGATGAATAGAATTCCTAACAGCCATATCGAGAGAGCCTACTACCAATTCCTCGACTTCTTTTGTATCAATATTTTTCTGTGTATCTATTTTTTCTCCACGTAACAATTCTGTAACGGTAACATCTAATATATCAGCTATTGGTATGAGTAATACGACATTGGGCATACTAAGACCACGTTCCCATTTGCTAACTGTTTTATCTGATACATATAATTTTTCAGCCAAATCCTTTTGAGTTAAATTCTTTTCCTTTCTTAATTCGGTTACAAATAAACCAAATTTTTCATTACTAATCTGATACATATATCCACCTCCTGCACACATATTATAATGAGAGCGTGCATAAATCAATCGACTAGCAGTAGAATTGCAGAATATTAGCACATAATTCATCAAATAATCTCCCCATCATGAGCTCGACCGTGCTATCCGCTGTGGAAATAATACCGGTGCTTCTGTCTACGATGATAGAGGCATTCTCTTCTTGTAAAATGCAAAAATTGTCAAATTTTAATAGTTTCTGCATTTCAGTGCATAAACTTGAATAAGATTATAACATTCCATGATTTTGAAATAAGAGAAACCAAAAGTGCGTTAGGTGGCACACGCAGGCAAGCATTTGATAAAACCGGCGAACACTATGAACTCCAAGCGCTCACACTGTTCAGGCCTATGTGAATGCGCTACTGGAAGCATACTTCTTCTATGACATCAAGAGATTTAATATTAAAGGAAAGGAATTCTTACGTACTCTTGGAAAGTATTACATCGTTGATATCGGACTTAGAAACTATCTGCTTGGATTCAGGGATCGTGATAGCGGACATGCAATAGAAAATGTTGTTTACTTTGAACTGCTACGTAGAGGCTATGATGTCTCTATTGGTAAAGTGGATAATTCCGAAGTGGATTTTATCGCAACAAAAGTAGATGACAAACTTTATGTTCAGGTCACAGAGTCCATGTATATCAATACACCGGTACCGGTGGCGAGGAAAAAACTATCAAACATCCGCTGTATCGACTGATTCACGATGAACCAAATCCGGAAATGCTAACATCTAATCCACAGCCTAAACCCTACCGCAATTTTCCGGCCATCCACTTTTTCTCCAATCAGACCAAAAAGTAGATATGTTTCCATATAATAAAACCGAGCTTTCCGCAAGGCTTCTCTGATGATACCAACCTTACAAAAAGCTCGGAAATACGCTACTTTTCAGCACTTGATTTTATTTCCTTGACAGCAAACAGACCGTCTCGACATACTCATCATTGTCCAAACTCGTATTTTTACCAACTTCTAAAAATCTCTTTTATGAAAATTAATTCTTACTGTTTTTCTTTACTGTACTGTGAATATTTTTAATGCTTTCCAAATATTCTTCTTCAACCGGCGATAAGTTCTGTACCTGATATTTTCGATATTCTTCTGTTGCTTTTTCAATTGCCTGTGCATGATTAATCGTTCCGGCTCCTTGCAACACTTTTTCACCTGTAGTTTTCAAAACATTATCAAGGTGTTCCACATAATCTTCCATATGCATGGGATTGTGACGCATAGCTTGAATCTCCGCAAAATCAAAATATCCCGATACAATATTATTTAGGATCTTTAACTCTTCATCATTGAGATAATTTTTGGCAATACTGATATCTTTCAATACAGGAAAATCACCAGAAAAACTTTTTAATCCCATAAAAGGCTGACTGGCGTCCGCACGCTCGTATATAACTTCTGCTGCTGTATGTCCATGTGCTGCATAGTGTAATTTATTTTGTACCATTTTGAAAAATGCAATGGATTCACTACTCTTGGGATCATAATCAACACTTGTTGCATAAAGGTCAAGTACCTGTCGGTACATCACTTTTTCAGATGAGCGAATATCCCGAATACGGTCTAATAACTCTTTCCAATAATTACCCCCACCCAGATTTTTTAGCCGTTCATCATCCATTGTAAAGCCTTTTATCATGTACTCTTTTAATCGTTCAGCAGCCCACCGACGGAAATTTGTAGCAATCTTGGATTTCACTCTATATCCAAGAGAAATAATCATATCAAGATTATAATGAATTGTATTATAGTTTTTTCCATCAGCTGCAGTTGTTCGGAATTTCCGAACAACTGACTCTTCATCCAATTCTTCCTCTTCAAAAATATGCTTGATATGCTCGCTGATATTAGATTTACTTGTCTGATACAACTCACATAATTGTGCCTGTGTAAGCCAAACAGTCTCGTCTTCAAATTTAACGTCAATTTTTGTATATCCATCTTCCGTTTGATATATGATGATTTCACTCCCAATAATATTAGGATTGTCTCTTTGATCCTCCATCTTTTCCCCCTCCCTTTACCGTTCCATTAAATTCCCGATAACCTCTCTCTTAATTAAACATCTATCTTCACCTCTGTAGCAAATAGTTTCTTATTCCCTTCTCTTGGAATAAAAGATATTTTTTTACCCTTTTGAATCACTTCTATTGCACTCTCTGTCTTAGAATAAATACTTTCGGTAATGGAATATTCTTTTCCATCAGCACCAACTACATAGGCATAAAAACTTTCTGTTCCCTTTCCAACATATTTAACCGTTCCTGTAATGCGTCTAAAATCCGCATCAATAATGAGTGTCCGTGTCTCGTCAACCTGCATGCGCAACTCATTCTTGTGTGCATGATCATCCACAAGATACTGATTTTTATATTCTCTGATAATCCGATCTGTATCTGTTGCAACATCACATCCAAGCCCAAGATACAATTTCCTATCACTAATAATATAAAACTCCTCTTTGGCCCTCGTCGCCGCAACATTCATTATGTTCGCTTCGGTTACTGCCCAGCGTGCCGCCCCGCTGCTCTGCCTGTCGGCACCGAGTACAAAAAATACGATTGGAGCCTCTTTCCCCTGAAACGTATGGACAGTTCCGACATTTGTCGGTTTTCCCTGTTCATCATATCGGGTAAAGTGAATTTTCCGTAATTTCTGAGAAAGCTGATATGCCACATTGGAAAACGGTGTAATTACATAAACCACATCTTTTTCTTTTTTATCTAAGATTTTCGGATTTTTATCTATCATCTCCTTGAGCTTATGCAAAAGGAATTCTCCCTGTTCCTCGACATATTTATTGTTCGCCGTTCCACCAACATCAAACCAGTCTGTTTTTCCGTACTTTTCCATTCCCTGCACCATAAATCCGTCATAGGAAATCATGTTCGAAATTGTAAACATCGGATACCGACATCTTCTATGCACCCATAGCGGAATTCCAACCCATGAATCCTCCGCCTTGTCCTGTTTTCGATAAAACCCGTATTGACTTGCCGCATCTGCTAAAATCTGTGCGGATGCAGATGCAGATAAATATTTTTCTGTCACTCCAAAATGCTCCCCCAACATATATAGGGTATTAGAATCCAACGTAAGAACCGGTTTAATCTGCAACGGATCACCGACCACCATTACATGCCTGCTGCGATAGATTGCACCGACAGCCGCCTGTGGCAGCGCCTGTCCTGCTTCATCGATAAAAAGATGCCCCAGTGTCTCAGCTCCAAGATTTTTGCACATACGCGAAAAACTGGCAAACGTAGAACTAATCACCGGAATTGTCATATTAATCCAGTTCCATGCCGCCTCAATCACATGCTTTCGATCCAAATACTTCTCCTGCTGATCCCAGACGATAATGGCCGCCTTTACATTTTTTCTGTTCTCATAAAGAAATTGTTTTCGAATACGTAATGCCATAACAAACAATTTTGACTGTGCGACACGATACGCTTCGTCAAACCACGGGTTTGATATCTGTAAATCTTCATACTCCTGATTCATATTCAGCGGTTCTGTCTTACTGTCGTTTTTTATATTTTCATATTCGCGGACTCTTTTCTCCAAATTTGAAATTTTACCTGTTTCCACCGTCTTCCAACTGTTAAACTCCTGCTTAAGCTTCTCCTGTTTTTCATTACTTTTACTCAGCCTTGTTTGCCGCAAATGAATATTTTCATTAATTTTTTTCTCCTGTTCCCTGCATTCTATATCTTCATCATTTAATTTTACTAACTGATCCGTAATCTCATTTAATCTGCTCCTATATTCCTCTTTCTTTTTCTTTCCCGCAAAGAAGCAAGGACGTTGCTCCTTGTGTACTTGAAGGCACTGGTTCATACTGTCCATATTTTTTCGGACAGCTTCTGCCCTGTTTTGTACCTCTTTCAAACTGAGATGTAACTGTTCCAACTGCTGCCCGCATTCCTGTTTATTTTCTGCAAGCTTCTTAAGTTCTACGCACAATTCATGCTCTTTCTTCTCTAATTTTTCTTGATAGCTGCCACGAACCTGTTCCATCTTTTGAGTATATTCCTGATACATCCGAACGCTATCTGCAAATTCCTGCCTTTTTGTTCGAATCGCTTTTACTTCCTCATAATGACTCAGAAATTGTTTATATATACCTTGATTCGGCAGATAATCTTCTTCCAAATATTTGTGGATATGCTTCATGTTCGTGAGGATATTGCTCATATTATTCGCTTTTCCACCTTCAAGTGAAAATACTCCCCAAAACTTTTCTTCTCCCGGAACAGATTCTTTTACCAGTTCCTCTCTTTTCTTCCCGTTCTCATCTTCCAGCCACTCTACCGACACCTTCGCATTCGATATCTCACAAAAATAGTCCGCTTCTTTCAGTTCATCGATTAGAAAATTGTCAATCTCCTTACTCAACGGAAGTTCGTTCACAATGTTTTGAACCGCACCATTATTCGAACTTGCAACCACGATATTATTTTCGATAATATGTTCCGGGATCTCTCCAATCGATGCATGATTAAAATAAATTGTTTTCTCTGTTCCTTTGATAAAATGGTCCGAAAGTTTCGCAATACTATACGCCTGCTGTACCACTAACTGCGCAAATATGTCCTTCAAAAGCGTCGTTTTTCCGGTTCCAGGCGGACCGTTGACACTTCTCATCTGATTGTTGTCAAAGCCGATGGATAAGTTTACCGCAACTTGCTGCATCAGAGAAAGCGCATATGTCGTATTGCTTGGAAACCTTCCCAGGGGATAATTCTTCGGCTGCAGAATTTGTTCAAACAGATGCGGATGAAAATTCACTGAATCTTTTTTGCTGTCAAGGTTCATGCGTTCCTTTTTATTTCCATACAAATAAGCATTCAAATTAACCGTTTCGATTTTTTTTGCTTTTTCCAGATCATCGATGAAAAAAGAATGCAGATTCGTCGCTTCAGTCTCGATATTTCCCAAAATCTTCATCCGGCAATTTATTATATCAACCTCATGTCGCAGGAGTTCCTTTTGCATCGCAGCATTAAACTTCGCCGAATCCCCTGCTGTCTCATCAAAATCCTGAGCAAGCTGATTTTTAAAATCTTTCTCAAATTCCCGAAACTCTTTCTCATAGGGAACTTTTTTGAATTTCCGTATGTAAGCACTTTCTGTAAAGAATGTCATATCCTCCAGAAAATTAAGATTCTTATCGAAATACAGCGCAAAACTGAACTTGTCTCCGAAACGAATATCCTCATCCGTCGCTTCCAAACCATACTCTGCATGAAGTATGTCCACAACTTCCTGAAATTTAAAAATATCAAAATAGACAACGACTCCTCCTTTTTGCCGTCGATTCCATTTCTTTTTCTCAATTTTATGCAGAAACAGAGAATAGAAATCCTGTTCCTGCAAATCATTCAGAGTGAGAATAGCCTTATCATTCAAACCGATGTCTCCCTCCGATAAATGTTCCACCATTATCCATGATTCTAAAATCTTATTTTTTTCTATCATTTATGAACAAAACTCCTTCGTATCTGTTTGAACTCTCTATCTATCTTCCGATACGTATTCACGTTTCTTCAAATGTAAAATTATGTCCCACTAACCAAAACTAACAAAGGGACTTAAAGAACCAAGTCAAAGAAAAAGGATTCTTCTATTTCTACGATATCGTCATATCATCCGAAAATGTTCCAGTGCCTCCCTTATAGCCGCTTCTTTCCCTGGCGGACACTTCGGCTGTCTAGAGTTTTCCAATTTTGACAGGTTATAATTTGCCCTCTCAATAATGCCGCATTTCTGCTTCACCTGTGCGATATACAAGTTGCTAACTTTCAATCCGCTTTGCTTTAGAAACATAATCCTTGACTTCCTCATAGGTCGCTTTACTCTCCGCCGCCATCAAATCAAGCTCATCCATCTCTAATTCCACATTGATATGCTTCAACTTATTTGATTTAAGTTTGGAAAGCAACACGATACTTTCCACATGCACCGTCTGTGGGAACTGATCCACCCCTCTGCACACCGTAATCTCATACCCATTCGCACACAGATACTTCAGATCTCTCGCCAATGTCGCACTGTCACAGCTTACATACACAACCTTCTCCGGCTGCATCTTCACGATCGTCTCCAGCAGTGTCTCGTCACAACCCTTTCTCGGTGGATCCACTACGATCACGTCTGCATGAGCTGTCTCACCATTATGCTCTCGCTCATACTCTGCATAATATTCCGGCAGAACTTCTTCTGCCTTCCCAACGAAAAATTCTGCGTTATCAATCGCATTGATCTTTGCATTTTCTTTGGCATCATCGATTGCCTGTGGCACGATCTCAACTCCGTAAACCTGTTTTGCCTTCTGAGCAAGGAAGAGGGAAATCGTTCCGATTCCGCAGTACAGATCCCACACGGTTTCATCACCTTTGAGGTCTGCATACTCAAGTGCAAGTCCGTATAGTTTCTCTGTCTGTACCGGATTCACCTGATAGAATGATAATGGAGAAATCTGATATTTTACATTTCCGATATAATCTGTAATATATCCCTGTCCCCAGAGAATTTCATAGGAATCTCCCATGATCACATTATCTCTTCGTGTATTCGGGCTGATCGTGATACTTGTCATGCCTTCAATCTGAATAAGCTTTTCAATCAGCCGCTCTGCTTTCGGAAGTTTCTTTCCGTTGACCACAAGGCAGACCATAATCTCTTTTGTCTTGAAGCCATAGCGGATCAATGCATGCCGGATCAGACCTTTTCCAGTCTTCTCGTCATATGATTTGATCTTGTTTTCACGCATATATTGTAAAATAATCTCGAGTATTTCTCGGTTCTGATCTACGCCAAGAGCGCAATCTGTGTTTGCAATAATATCATGTGTTCTTCCGGCATAGAACCCCGTGATCGGATTGCCTTCTTTGTCTGTTCCAAATGGAAACTGTGCTTTATTACGATAACTAAACGGATGCTCCATTCCAACAACCGGCTGCATCACAGCTTCAATCTGCTCTTTTGTAAAGCCACCAATTCGTTCCAGATTTCCGCGGATCTTCTGATCTTTAAACACAAGCTGACGATCATAAGACATTTCCTGAATCTGGCAGCCTCCGCATCTTCTGGCAAATGCACACTTTGGTTCTACGCGATATTCTGACGGTGTGATGACTTTCATTAATCTGGCATAGCCATAATTCTTCTTTGCCTTCATGACTTTCGCTTCAACCACATCACCGATCACTGCGTCTTTGATAAAGAGCGTGTAACCATCCACATGGCCAATTCCTTCCCCGCTCACTCCGATATCTGTTATTTCAACTGTTACAATATCATTCTTATTCATACTTTTCTCTCTTCTATTTTACTCTTAATTATACAAATAGCCACTGCTCACATAGAATCTGCAAACAGTGACACTTGTTATTCTCATTGTTAAATTTAATCCTCAGATGCTCTTCTTAAGTTAGACTCGAACAGACGATTATATCCAAGCCAGTCTGTTCCTGTTTTTCCTTTGAACAGCTCTGTCAATGTCTGAAGCTTTGCATCTGTTGAATCTGCCATGTTCAGTGCAACTGCCTCTGCCAGTGCAGGCTTCTTTGGAGAACCGTATTCCAGTTCACCGTGATGTGCCACGATACAATGCTTTAGCTCATGTGCAAGCTTCTCCGGAAATCCTGGAATGGAACGGATTGCATCATTGATCATCTCAACACCGATCACGATATGTCCGATCAGCTGTCCCTCATCTGTATAATCATTGTCCGGAAAATCAGAAAGTTCTTTCACTTTTCCAATATCATGAAGAATTGCAGAGCTAAGGAGCAGATCTCTGTTCAAAATAGAGTAGCTTGTTGCAAAATAATCACACATACGAGTTACACTGAGTGTATGTTCAAGCAATCCCCCGGAAAATCCGTGATGTACTGTCTTCGCTGCGGAATGTGCCTTGAATTTTTTGATAAATGCTTCATCTTTTATATAGTAGAATTCCAACACCTGTCTTAAATATTTGTTAGAGATCTGACGAATATAAGCTGTCAGCTCCTCGTACATTCCATCAACACTTTTCTCTGTTGTCGGCATATAATCTGCCGGATTGTATTCTCCCTCTTCCGCCTTTCTGATCTGACGGATGTTCAACTGAAGATTTCCGTTATAATTGATCACATCTCCAAAAACTTCAATAAAGTCCTTCTCATCATAATCTGCGATTCCCTGGGAGTTCGGATCCCATACTTTTCCATCTAATGTTCCTGTCTTATCCTGAAGAATCAGATTATCATACGGCTTTCCATTTCTTGTCTCTGCGGAACGCTTTCCTTTACAAAGATATACATTCCTGATTGTTTCTCCCTCGCATAATCCATCTATAAATCTCATTTTCTGCCTCTTTCACTTATTATTCTTTACTTTCAATCATAACATCAAATTTAATATCTACATATCCTTCAGATCCTCGGCGTTTCCCTTCCACTTTGATCTGATCTCCTGCTTTCAGCGTCAACATCAGTTTACGGTAAGCACTCATGCTTACAATTTTCTCTCCATTCACAGAACAGATCACATCTCCACTCTGTATGCCCGCTGCCATTGCAGGTGAATCTGCTGCCACGTCAATCACATAGATTCCTGACGGCATGCCCTCTTCTTTCTGAATTCCACTTGTCACTGCTGTTCCTGACACACCGATATATGGTACACTTGCACCGTTCGCTAACAGCTGGATAACCAACTTCAGATCTGAGATCGCATAAGCATTTGCGGTACGTACTCCCCGGTCTTTCCAAATATCAGAAGAAATCATTCCGATCACTTCTCCATCCAGATTGAATAAAATACCCGTTCCTTCGGATGCACTGCTCATATCGGTCGCAATCACACTATACTCTCCGTCGCGTCCGATTTCTTTATAGTTTGACGAACTGACAATTCCGTAACCGCTTCCTCCAGCATAGCCGAAAATATTTCCCAGTGCGAATATAACATCACCCTGTTCTGTCAGATTTGAATTGCCAAGTGATGCTACACTTGAAGCACTCCATGTGGCATCTGAAAGGCTCTTTTTATCTACCGCAAATATTGCAAATCCACTATTTTTATCCTTTTTTTTCAGGCTTGCCTTATATTCTGATTTATCTGAAAATGTAACGCACCACTCTTTTGCATCTTCGCAGATCGAAGCATAGGACAAAATCAGTATCTCCTGTCCGTTATCTGCAACGATCACACCAGATACGCTCTCATCAATTCCGGTCGCTTCTGCATTCCAGTTCTCCTGTTCTGCCCCCTTCGCAACAGATACCACACTCTTCTTCGCTGTCAGTGCTTTCTCATATGCTTTGGACATCATCTGTACATAACTGATCTCCTGCTGATCCTGCACGTCATTCTGCTCTGTCGTGTCGTCACCTTCTGCTGAATCTTCCTCTGATTGATCGTCCTCCTGGATTGTCACAACTTGTGTCTTTTCAGGAAATAAATGCTGTGCAAGTGGACGCAATGCAAAGAATCCCAAGCATGCAAAGCCTCCTAAAACCAGTCCGCATATTGCAATCCGGATGAGCTGTTTCATTCCTTGCTGTCTGCTGATCTTCTTTGGTTTTATCGTCTCTTCGAGAAATGCAAAAGATTCCTTTTTTTCTGACTGTTCTAAATTTTTCCCGTCAGGACCCTCTTCCGGAACCTGACCATTACTTTTCTTTTCTGACATTGACATGAACCTCATTCGTGACTGTTCACTTCCGTGTCAACTACAAAATCAACCGACACGGACATTTCCATTACTTAGTATAACTGATTCATATAGATTGTTCAATATCTATAAAAGCCTTTTATTTAATGAAATAATAAGGTACAATAAGACTCGGAAATAGTTATTGTTCACATGTATTGTGAACAGCTACATGATTAAAAAATTAGTATTAAGTTGAAATGACAGAGGAACATAAATGAATCAAAAAACATTATTTAAACTGGAATATGATAAGATCATTGCTCTTCTTGAAAAGGAAGCGACATCTTTCCGTGGAGGACAGCTCTGCCGTCGTTTGAAGCCAATGACCGACCTGCATAAGATCAACACTTATCAGGAACAGACTGCTGCCGCTTATACACGAATCGTGCAAAAGGGACGTATCTCGTTTGGTGACGCTGCACCGGTTGAAGAGTCCATGAAACGTCTGGAGATTGGCGGCTCACTCAGCAGCACAGAACTTCTCCGTATTTCCCGCCTGCTTGTAAATGCAGCCAGGGTTAAGGCCTACGGAAGACATGATACACAAGAGGACGCTTGTGACTGCCTGGATGAATATTTCAACCTGCTTGAGCCGCTGACACCACTCTCAAATGAAATCGACCGCTGTATTATCGGCGAAGATGAATACAGTGATGATGCCAGTTCCACACTGAAGCAGATTCGTCGAAGCATTAATAACATCAATGACAAAGTACACGCCACTTTAACTACACTGGTCAACGGTTCCCTTCGCACTTATCTGCAGGATGCAATCATTACCATGCGTGGAGACCGCTATTGTGTACCTGTCAAAGCGGAATATCGTGGACAGGTACAGGGACTCATTCACGATCAGTCTTCAACAGGTTCTACTCTTTTTATTGAACCTATGGCAATCGTAAAACTGAACAATGACTTAAAAGAACTTTATGCAAAGGAACAGGAAGAGATTCAGGTGATTCTTGCAAATCTAAGTGAAGAAGCCGCACAATATATCGAGGAAATCCGTGTGGATTACCGTTCTCTGACGGATCTTGACTTCATTTTTGCACGAGGTGCTCTGGCAATATCCATGCGCGCCAGCCGGCCGCTTCTGAATGAAGAGGGACGCATCCGTATCCGTGAGGGACGTCACCCACTGCTCGATGTTTGCACCGCTCGGCAGTCCGAGACGCGAGGCGATACGTGGCACATCGTGGTTGCCGAGCACCCAGGTGGGGGCGGTTTCGGCAGCGAGAGCATAGCGATGCGTGCGCTCAATCGTGGTGCGGTATTCTTCGCGATTCCAGGCGGCCTTTGACATGGAGAAGTCGAATACGGCACCAAGTTCATCAGGCTTGGCGTATTGGAAAATACGGGTGGTGAATGGCGACCACGATTCGCCGACCGCATACTTGGCTGGCGTGTACTGATTGAACAGGTCGCGCCATTCACGGTAGATATCATGCACGGCGTCGCGGTCCCAGAGCGGATCGGAGCCATCGGTAGCCTGTGGAGACATCAGTGTCGGGTCG